>ERZ1034865.843-NODE-843-length-16070-cov-4.815798_pt1 | contig 16070 bp, 15 predicted proteins | sample MGYA00520632_ERZ1034865 | MGnify/ENA primary metagenome ERZ1034865 (study PRJEB33766, sample SAMN09781738) | gut metagenome | biome: gut microbiome | host: Homo sapiens | place: Madagascar | study: EMG produced TPA metagenomics assembly of the PRJNA485056 data set...
TGCAGGGAGCGGTAGCCAGAGGGCTTGAGGCAGCGGGAAGTAATTCCAATGGTTCCATGGCCGGTTTTATGGGAATGGGAATGGCTTCCAATATATCCGGTGGTATGATGGGAGCGGCATCAAATGTGAATCTGCAGCAGATGCAGATGATGAATGGAGGTGCACCAGCTGGAATGACACAGGGGGCGGTGCCTGCGGTATCTCCTGCTGGGCAGGAGGCACCGCAAACATCGGCAGGCTGGACCTGTGCATGTGGACAGCAGAATCAGGGAAAATTCTGTTCCAATTGTGGAAAACCGGCACCGAAAACCGAGTGGACCTGTAGCTGTGGACAGGTTAACAGCGGAAATTTCTGCTCCAACTGCGGAAAGCCGAGAGCGTAAAAATCGGGGACAGATCCCCGATACCTCTTGCAAGATTGATGTTCTTATGGTAGAATCTTTCAAGTGAGCACAAGTGTCGGTCGTAGACAGACAATACATAAGGGAGGAAATCAGGATGGGCGAGAAGGCATCTTTCTTCGTATTGCGGGCAAAAGCCGTGCCTGAGGTATTGCTCAGAGTTGTGGAAGCGAAGCGGCTGCTGGATTCCGGTAAAGTGGAGTCTGTGCAGGAAGCCACAGAGATGGTACAGATCAGCAGAAGCTCTTTCTACAAATATAAGGACGATATATTTCCATATCATGAAAATGCAAAAGGAAAAACGGTCAATATGGTGATCCAGCTGGATGATGAACCGGGGCTGTTATCCATGGTATTAAAAACAATTGCGGAATTTCATGCAAACATTCTGACGATTCATCAAAGCGTTCCGGTTAATGGAATTGCTTCATTGTCGCTCAGTATTGATGTGTTCCCTGCGACGGGCAATGTGGAGGATATGAGAAACAGTATTGAATCTGTGCAGGGGATTCATTATGCAAAAATATTAGCCAGGGAGTAAGAAAAATGAAGATTGCAGTTATGGGCTACGGCACCATTGGTTCCGGTGTTGTAGATGTATTAAGAATTAACAAGGAAAAGATCACAAAGCGTGCGGGAGAACCGGTTGATGTCAAATATATTCTTGATCTGCGGGAATTTCCGGGAGACCCTATGGAAGATGCCATTGTACATGATTATCAGACGATCGTAAACGATCCGGAGATCGGCATCGTAGTAGAGACCATGGGAGGCGTGGAGCCGGCATATACGTTTGTAAAGGCAATGCTTGAGGCTGGAAAGCAGGTTGCCACTTCCAATAAAAACCTGGTTGCAGCCAAGGGAGCGGAACTGATTAAAATTGCACGGGATCACAACGTGAACTTTCAGTTTGAGGCAAGTGTAGGCGGCGGAATTCCGATTATCCGTCCATTGAATAAATGTCTGACTGCCGATGAGATCGAAGAGATTACAGGTATCTTAAACGGAACCACAAACTACATGCTGACAAAAATGGCAGAGGAAGGTGCAGATTTCGATGAGGTACTGAAAGACGCACAGGAAAAGGGATATGCAGAGAAAGATCCTACTGCGGATATCGAAGGACATGATCCGTGCCGCAAGATTGCTATTTTAACTTCTCTGGTGTGTGGCCGGCAGGTAGATTTTGAGGATATTCACTGTGAGGGAATCACAAAGATCACAGCAGATGATTTTAAGTATGCAAAGGTTTTGAACCGTTCCATCAAGCTTCTTGCATCCAGCCGTAAAGTCGGAAACAGTTACAGTTGTATGGTTGCTCCTTTCATGCTCAGCGCAGAGCATCCCCTTTGCGGAGTAAACGGTGTGTTCAATGGAATCTTCGTACATGGAAATGTACTGGGCGATGCAATGTTCTACGGCAGCGGAGCAGGTAAGCTTCCGACAGCAAGTGCAGTAGTAGCAGATATCGTGGATATGACAAAGCACAAAAATACCAATATTTACATTGACTGGTCACCGGAAAAACTGACACTGGTAGATTACAAAGACAGTGTAAACAGTTTCTTTGTACGCACTTCTTCCGGTAAGGAAACAATCGAAAATGCATTTGGCAGTGTAGAATATGCAGATGCCGGAATTGCAGGAGAGATTGGATTTACTACAAAAGATATGACAGAGGCTGAATTTGAAAAAGCGGCAGCACAGATTGAAGTTCGAAACCGTATCCGTCTTGGATAATTTTCTGGAATGTATATTTCCACCACGCTGTTTTGTATGCGACCGTCTGCTGGAAACGGCAGATATCCGCAGACAGCGAAATGTTCACGCAGCGTGCCGGAAAAAATTGTATCCCGTTGTGCAGCCGTACTGTTATCATTGCGGAAGCCCGCTTGCGGATACCGAAACAGAATATTGTCAGAATTGCAGAAAGCATCGTTCTTTTGTTGCAGAAGGACGATCGCTTTTTGTATATCGTGGGGCTGTGCAGAAATCCATGTACCGGTTTAAGTATGCAAACCGGAGGAGATATGCCCGTTTTCTGGCGGAGGAAGCCATGCAGCGCTGGGAAAACTGGATGCGGGAAAAAAGGATCGAAGCAATCGTTCCGGTACCGATGTATTCGAAAAAAGAACGGTATCGCGGATATAATCAGGCTGCGCTTTTTGGCAGGGCACTGTCAGAAAAAATGGATATTCCGTGTATTCCGCGTCTGATGATCCGGGTGAAAGATACACGGCCACAGAAAGAACTGAATGGCAGAGAAAGAGAAAATAATGTCAAAAATGCTTTTCAGAGTTCGGATAATGTAGTAAAATATAAGAGAATTCTGATTGTGGATGATATTTATACAACCGGATCTACAGTAGAAGCTGTAGCGGAGAGATTAAAAGAAGCGGGTGCGGAACAGGTTTATGTGCTGACTGCCTGCATTGGCAGAGGCTTTTAGGAGGGATACTATGGAAGTAAGAAATTGTAAAATGTGTGGCAGATTGTTTAATGTTTTGAACAATGAGCGTATCTGTCCGGCATGTCAGAAGAAATTGGAAGATAAATTTCATGAAGTCAAACAGTATCTCGAGGATCATCCGGGTGCTTCGGTAGAACAGACAGCAACGGATAATGATATATCAACCAAACAGATCCGGCAGTGGGTAAAGGAAGAAAGATTGATTCTTTCCTCGGCTACGGAAGCAGGGATTGTATGTGAAAAATGTGGCAAACCGATCCGCACGGGACGCTTTTGTGATAAATGCAAGGAAAATATGGCGAATGCATTTCAAAATGCATATCCGAAGAAAGAGGAGCCAAAGAAACAGGATACTATATCAGGCAGGGATCGGGATCGCATGAGATATTTAAAAAATGAATAACAATTGGCAAATAACCAGACCCCGGATATTTCCGGGGCTTTTTTCATGGAAACGGGCGATTGGAAAACAGACTTTGAAAAAAGAACTATCTATGGTATAATAGCAAATAATGCATCATTGTGTCCAAATTCCGGGATGCGTTCGAGACAGGAGTTATCTATGATCAGTGAAGAACGGGTAAAAGAATTATATCATCTTGCAGCATTTGATGAATATGAAAATAAAAAATATCATCAGGCGGGAGAATATACGATGTGGGACTATGTAGGAAAAGAAATTGTAAAAAGTTTCTTTTCGGGAACCATCGCATTTATTCTTCTGATCGTGTTCTGGGGACTCGGGGATATTGATACAATTACGAAATGGATCAATCGCGTGGATCTTACGACGTTCGTCCCGAAACTTATTGTTGCATATGCCGGATTTATGATCGTGTATCTTCTGATTACCGCACTGATCTATTGTGCCCGGTATGCAAAAGGCTATCGCAAGATGAAAGCATATGGAAATCATCTGAAGAGAGCGCGCAGATTACTGCGGGAAGAAAAATAAAGGATGGGGCATAACAGGGAGGATTTATGACGAAGTTGTTGGAAATAAAGGATCAGCTGATCCGGTTTTACAGTAAATATGAAACATATCTGTATCCGATCGTAAAATTTGCCGTTGCACTGGCTCTTTTTACCGTGATCAATACCAATATCGGATTCATGGAGAAAATCAGCCGGTTTCCGGTGGCGTTACTGCTGGCGCTTGTCTGTGCCATTCTGCCGACTGGTGCCATATTATGGATTGGCGCAATTGTGGTGCTTGCAGATATGTATGCGCTTTCCATGGAAGTAGCACTTACCGCACTGATTTTGTTTGCGATTCTGTTCTTTGTATATTTTCGTTTCGCACCGAAAGACGGACTGACGGTTGTGCTTACACCGCTGTGTTTTAAACTGTATATTCCGTATGTGATGCCGGTTGGCAGCAGCCTGCTGCGCAGTGCATATTCCGTGATCGGAGTGGTATGCGGTACGGTTGTCTATTATTTCCTGGACGGAATTCACCGGAATGCAGGAGCACTGATGAGTGCGGCAAATGCAGATGAGGAACAGTCTTCTTCCAAATTTGATATTTCGGTGGGGCAGTTTCTGGGAAATAAAGAAATGTATCTGGTAATCGTTATCTTTGTGATTACTGCCATTGTAGTTTATCTGGTACGCCGGATGGAAGTGGATAATGCCTGGACACTGGCAATTATTTCCGGTGCGCTTATTCAGATTGCCGGATTATTTGTAGGTTATATTGTTCTTGGAGTTACAGGAAAGACATTATGGCTGATAGTCGGCAATATTATTTCCCTGCTTATTGCATTTATCCTTCAGTTTCTGTTTATGAATCTGGATTATGCGCGGACCGAACGGGTGCAGTTTGAGGATGATGATTACTATTATTATGTCAAGGCTGTGCCGAAGAAAATGGTCGCTGTCCGTGAGGTTACGGTAAAACATTTCGGAAATACCGCAAGCATGGGAAAGCGGATTGACCATAGCAGATCCGTGCTGTCTCCGGAAGAGGAAGAGAACAGCCGGAAGGTTATTGCGAAAGAACTGGACATTGATGAGGATTTACTCAAATAAGGGGAACGAAGCATCAAAATAATGAAATGAAGAAAAGAGGAGCCAGATGCAAAATTTTCTGGGAACATTAAGCCAATTTTATGACAATGCAACAGGATTGTTCGGTATGCCGGATATCTCTTTTTCCTTTGTGGATATCGTGGAAATACTGATCATTTCCTTCCTGTTTTATCATATTCTGCTTTGGATTAAAAATACGCGTGCGTGGAATCTGTTCAAAGGAATCATCGTGATTCTGCTGTTTGTACTCGTTGCAGCAATCTTTCAGATGAATACCATCCTCTGGCTGGCAGAAAATACGTTGAGTGTCGGACTGACGGCCCTGGTGATTATTTTCCAGCCGGAACTTCGGAAGGCACTTGAGAATCTTGGCGGAAAAAATGTTTTGGGAAAGTTATTTGACTTTGGAAAAGTAGAGGAAAATAAATTTTCCGACCACACAATTGACGAACTGATCAAGGCTTGTTATGCCATGGGGAAAGTAAAAACCGGTGCCCTGATCGTAATAGAAGATGAAATCCTGTTAAATGAATATGTGAGAACAGGAATTGATATTGATGCAATTATCAGCAGCCAGCTGTTAATTAATATATTTGAAAAAAATACTCCGCTTCATGACGGAGCGGTTATTGTACGTGGAGACCGTGTGGTTTCCGCGACCTGTTATCTGCCGTTGTCGGACAGTATGACACTGAGCAAAGATCTGGGAACCAGACACCGTGCAGCTGTAGGAATCAGTGAAGTGAGCGATTCGCTGACGATCGTAGTTTCGGAGGAAACCGGTAAGGTATCAATCGCTATGCGGGGACAGATTTACCGGAATGTCAATGCGGATTTTCTGAGAGGCAAATTAAAGTATCTGCAGAACAGAAATCAACAGATGACCAAACTGGGACTGCTGAAAAGGAGGTTTATGAATGGCAAAAAAGATTCTGAAAACCTTGGTGAATAATCTGGGCTTTAAAATTCTGGCTGTAGTTCTTGCATTTATCTTATGGCTGGTTGTATATAATATTGATGATCCGAAAAAATCAAAAACATTTACAACAAATGTAACGGTAGAAAATGCGTCCGCAGTTACAGATATGAACAAGTGCTATGAAGTGCTGGACGGAACCAACACGGTTACCTTTACTGTGACCGGAAAACGCAGTGAACTTGAAAAACTTGATGACACCGATTTCTCTGCGGTGGCAGATATGAACCGCCTGATCATAAATGACAAGGGGAATAAGGCGAGTGTTCCGATCGAGATCAGTGCCAAGCGGACGTATACATCCGTGAGCATTAACAATAAAAACAAATATATGGAACTTTCCCTGGAAGATCTGATGAGCAGAAGATTTATGATTTCCGCGGACACCAGCGGAAAAGTGGCATCGGGATATGCCCTCGGAGAAGTTTCCGTGACAAACCCGAATGTTTTGAACGTGTCGGGACCGGCATCTATTGTGAAAAAAGTAGATAAGGTTGTGGCTACGATTGATGTGGATGGAATGTCATCGAATCTGACGGATAATGTGATTCCGGTTCTCTATGATTCGGATGGAAATGAAGTGGATACCACCCAGCTGAAGCTGAGCAATACGACGGTGACGATTTCGGCAAAAATCCTGAGTGTAAAGGAAGTACCGCTTGTATTTTCGACAACAGGAACCCCATACGGGGAATACCGGGTAGTGGAGATCAGCAGCACACCGGATACTGTGAAACTGAAAGGGGCATCCAATGTACTCAATCCGCTTGTTTCACTTGAAATTCCGGCAAACGTAATCAATGTGAGCGGGGCAAGGGAAGATGTAAAGACAACGATTGATATTTCCGAATATCTGCCGGACGGCGTGGAACTGGTAGATTCTTCTGCGGCATCCGTTACGGTAACCGTCAGAATTGAAGCGTATGCGTCCAGAACCTATCATCTGCCGACATCTGATATCAAGGTTAACAGTCTGCCGGACGGCCTGAACTTATCTTTTGATAAGGCACAGGTTTCTGTGACGATCAGTGGCTTGCAGGATGATCTGAATAAGCTGAATGCATCGGAGCTGGCAGCATCCATTGATGCCTCCCGGCTGAGCGAGGGAACGCATCAGGTGGAACTTTCACTGAAACTGGATGAAGATCATTATGCATATCAGCCGATTACTGTCAGCGTTACCGTGAAAGCGAAGAATACACAGGACGGAGATACTTCGACAGACAGCGGTGAGGATACCGGCGAATAGTAAAGTATATAAAGGAGTTATAATTATTATGGCAAGAATGTTTGGAACCGATGGAGTCAGAGGAGTTGCGGGGACAGAGCTTACAATTGAACTTGCAATGAAGCTCGGTCAGGCGGGCGCTTATGTTTTAACAAAGGAACAGTCCCACCAGCCGACAATCATCATTGGATGTGATACAAGAATTTCCGGAGGAATGCTTGCAAATGCATTGATGGCAGGAATTTGTTCAGTCGGAGCAAATGCTATTTTTGTGGGAGTTGCCCCGACACCTGCAATTGCATATCTTACAAGGAAACATAAAGTAGATGCAGGGGTTGTGATTTCTGCTTCCCATAATCCGATGGAATTTAACGGAATCAAATTTTTTAATGGAGATGGATATAAATTATCCGATCAGCTGGAGGACGAAATCGAGGCATTGATCCGGAATGATATGGAAGACGTTGTTTTTCCGATCGGACCGGGAATCGGCAGGGTTGAGTATCGGTTTGATATTGTGGATGAGTATATTGCGTTTGAGAAAAAGACGGTTCCGGTAGATCTGTCTGCGTTGAAGATCGTTGTGGACTGTGCAGAAGGCGCAAGTTCCTATACTTCGGTTAAGACGCTGAAAGATCTGGGGGCAAATCTGATCGCTATTCATACCAATCCGGATGGAACGAACATTAATTCCAATTGCGGTTCTACCCATATGGACGAACTGTGTGCAAGAGTTGTTTCCGAAAAGGCAGATATCGGTATTGCATTTGACGGAGATGCGGATCGTATGCTTGCTGTAGATGAAAACGGAAAGCTGGTAGATGGAGATCAGATCATGGCGATTTGCGGAAATTTCCTGAAAGAAAACGGAAAACTTGCAAAGGACACCATTGTTGTCACCGTGATGACGAATCTGGGATTCAGTCTGATGGGAGAAAAACAGGGCATTCATGTAGAGAAAACAAAAGTCGGAGACCGTTATGTTCTTGAAAATATGTTGGAAAACGGATATAATCTCGGAGGAGAGCAGTCCGGTCATGTGATTTTTCTGGATGACAACACAACCGGAGACGGACTTCTTTCCGCATTACACTTATTGCAGGTGATGGTGGCAACCAAAAAGAAATTATCAGAACTTGCACAGATCATGGAGGTGCTGCCACAGGCATTGGTCAATGCAAAAGTGCCAAACCATAAAAAAGAAAGTTACATGGAGTATTCAGAAATTGCAGAAGCAATCGGCGAACTGGAGAAAAAATTTGCCGGAGAGGGCAGAGTGCTGATTCGTCCTTCGGGTACTGAGCCGTTGGTGCGTGTCATGATAGAAGGCAAAGAGTTGGAAGTTATCCAGCAGGAAGCAAAAAAGCTTGCAGATCTGATTACCAGAGTTATGTTATAAGGAGGCGTTCTTATGGTATCTCAAAAAGTTAAAATCATCAATCCTACAGGACTGCATTTGCGTCCGGCAGGAAATTTATGCAAAGAGGCAATGAAATATAAAAGTAAAATCACCTTTGAGTACAGTGGAAATACAGCAAATGCAAAGAGTGTGCTGAGTGTACTGGGGGCATGTATCAAATGTGGGGACGAGATTACACTTGTCTGTGACGGTGAAGATGAACACGAGGCACTTCGGGAACTGGTCGCTTATGTAGAGAGCGGACTGGGGGAATAGAAATCTCTGGAGAAAACCGGAAGAATACATGTTAGAGGAAAGATTTCATGAAAGATAAATACAAGCATTTATTGAATTTTACGGCGAATATCATATCGCTTGCGGTGGAAGCGTGTATGTTCGGATGGGTATGGTATATGCTCTATATTCCGATGCTGGATAAAGCGAATACTTTTTTCAACAGAGGTAACTGGGCAGTGATTGGTATGTATATACTTTTTGTGTTCTTTTTCACGAAGATATTCGGAGGATACCGGATCGGATATATGCGGATTTCGGATATTATATTATCCCAGATACTGGCAGTGGTTCTTGCGATGATTGTTGCGTATTTCGAGATCTGTCTGGTCGCCAACGATTATCTGCCGCCACAGCCATTGCTTCTGATGACGGTAACAGAGATTATATTTATCGTTCCGTGGGTCGTACTGGTGCGAAAGGCATATACACGTCTGTATCCGCCGCGTCAGATGCTTGTTATTTATGGAAATTATTCGCCGGATGATCTGATCGGAAAAATCAACACAAGAAAAGACAAGTATAATATCTGTGCAGCGGAAAGTTACCGGATTGGTTATGAAAAGCTGTATCCGATGATTCAGAAATATAATGCGGTGGTTCTGTGTGATCTGCCGTCTGAAGTGCGTAATCAGATTATGAAATACTGTTATCAGGAATCTATCCGCACATATGTTACACCAAAGATTTCGGACATTCTGTTCCGCGGAGCGGATGATATTCATCTGTTTGACACGCCACTGTATCTGTCCCGGAATCAGGGGCTTGGCATTGTAGATCTGTTTGTAAAACGTCTGATGGATATTGTTATTTCCCTGATCGGAATTGTGATTGCTTCGCCATTTATGATTGTGATTGCACTTTGCATTAAATTATATGATCATGGTCCGGTATTGTACAAGCAGGAGCGTCTGACCAAAGACGGAGAGCCGTTTATGATCTACAAGTTCCGCAGCATGACCACACATTCCGAGGATGCGGGGGCTCGTCTTGCCGCAAAAGGAGATGCGCGGATTACGCCGGTCGGCCGTGTGATCCGGGCCATTCATTTTGACGAGCTGCCACAGCTGTTTAATATTTTAAAGGGTGAGATGTCTGTTGTGGGACCCCGCCCGGAACGCCAGATTATTGCAGATCAGTATACGGAAGAAATTCCGGAATTCGTACTCCGGCTGAAAGTAAAAGCGGGACTTACCGGGTATGCACAGGTATATGGAAAGTATAATACAACCCCATATGATAAACTGAAACTGGATCTGACGTATATCGAAAATTATTCGGTCTGGATGGACATAAAAATTTTGTTCCTGACATTTAAGATTCTGTTCCAGAAAGAAAACACGGAAGGTGTGGATCAGGATCAGAAAACTGCAATCAAATAAGACGCCAAAGGAGACGGTGATGAGCGATATTAAAATCAGCATCATTATGCCGGTATATAAAGTAGAAGAATATGTGGGAAAGGCCATAGAGAGTATTCTCGCACAGACCTTTACCGAGTTTGAATTTTTGATCGTTGATGATGGGACTCCCGACAGAAGCGGAGAAATCTGTGACCAGTATGCAAAAAAGGACCAAAGAATCCAGGTGATTCACAAGGAAAACGGAGGCGCACCAAGCGCGAGAAACACCGCTATTGATATCGCACAGGGAAAATATGTTTATTTTCTGGATTCGGATGACTGGGCAGAACCACAGATGCTTGCGGATATGTACGAACTTGCCGAGAAGCATCAGGCACAGCTTGTGGTCTGTGGATTTTATATTGACACTTACTGCGGACAGAATCATTTGTCAGAAAAAATCTGTGTGGACGACAGGGTGTTTACCGATGCAAAAGATTTTCGGGAAGAGGCATACCGGTATTTTGATCGAAATATGCTGTATACACCGTGGAATAAATTGTACCGCATGGATGTGATCCGGCAATACGGACTGTATTTTCCAAAAACACTGTGGGATGATTTCCCGTTTAATCTGAGTTACCTGGATCATGTGGAATCGGTTGTGTTTTCTACAAATGCCTACTATCATTTCATACGTGCACGCGCAGAGTCGGAGACCGCGGCGTATCGTGCTGACATGTACGAAAAGAGAGAGGAAGAACAGGGTTGGATGGAAGAACTGTTTCGCAGCTGGGGTGTGACCAATGCGGCAACGCAGGAGATGGTTGCCAGAAGATATATTGAGCGCATGGTGGGATGCATTACAAATGTGACCAGTTCGAAATGTACCCTTTCCGGGAAAGAACAGCGGGCAGAGATCAGAAAGATGCTGCACAATCCGCGGGTGGACAAGGCACTTGCACTGGCAAAACCACGGTCGGGATATATGAAGGTTATGCTATTGCCTATCCGGTGGAAAAATGTTACACTTGCTTGGATGGAATCAAGCGTCATCACTTTTGTGAAAGAACATAATGGAAAGTTATTTGCCAGAATGAAAGCGGGCAGATAATAACTGGAGGATGATTTGATAAAATATATTAAAGGTTTTAAGGATTATAGTTTTTTGTTGAGCGAGTTGGTAAAAAAAGGAATTCGCTTGAAATATAGACGTTCATATCTTGGTGTGTTATGGTCATTGATTGAACCTTTACTGACAACCTGTGTATGGGTTATTGTATTTGGAACGTTGCTGGGAAGGGGAGGAAGGGACTATCCAATGTATTTGATTATAGGTCGTTTGACGTACTCTTTTTTTAATGGAGCAACAAAAGCGGCATCTAGATCGGTTCAGGCAAATGCATCCATGATTAAAAAAATTTATGTGCCGAAATATTTATATCCATTATCTGCAATTTTATATAATTTTGTGATTTATTTGATTTCTTTAATTGTTTTGATTCCTGTAGGAATTTATTGTGCAGTTTGGCCGACTTGGCATATTGTAGAGATTATTCCTGCATTGGCATTACTGCTTGTTATGGCAACCGGCTTTGGCATGGTTCTTGCGACTTTAAATGTGTTTTTCCGTGATATTGAATATTTATGGAATGTTGCATTGCTTCTTGTTATGTATATGAGTGCGATCTTCTATTATCCGGAGAAATTATTGAAGAGTGGATATGCATGGATTCTTAAATATAATCCACTTTATCATGTAATTAATATGTGCCGTGGGGCATTTCTGGGCTATACAGTTAGTCCAAAGGCTATGCTGTATACTGCAGGGTGGGCATTTGGCTCGCTGATAATTGGTGTAATTTTCTTTAAAAAGAAACAGGATGATTTTATATTACATTTATAGAGGTATATATGGGAAAAAATAAAGTGGCAGTTAAGGTTCGGAACGTAGGGATTAAATTTAATCTGAGTAGTGATAAAACGGATTCTTTAAAAGAATATGTGGTCAATATGTTTCGCAGAAAAAAAGTGACATATGAAGAATTCTGGGGATTAAGAGATATAAACTTTACATTGCAGAAAGGCGATAGGGTAGGAATTCTTGGATTAAACGGTGCGGGAAAAAGTACCTTGTTAAAAGTAATTGCAGGGGTGTATAAGCCAACAGAAGGAAGGGTGTTAAAGAGTGGAAAACTGGCACCATTGTTGGAACTTGGAGCTGGATTCGAAAAAGAGTATACTGCAAGAGAAAATATTTTTTTATATGGGGCTGAATTAGGATATTCCAAAGCGTTTATTCAGGAAAAATTTGATGAAATAGTAGAATTTGCTGAACTTCAGGAATTTTTGGATGTTCCGATAAAAAATTTTTCATCGGGAATGAGATCGCGATTAGGTTTTGCAATGTGTACTGCGGTCAATCCAGATATATTAATTTTGGATGAAGTACTATCAGTCGGAGATGCCAAATTTCGAAAGAAAAGCGAAAAGAAGATTATGGATATGTTTGACAGTGGTGTAACAGTGCTTTTTGTATCACATTCACTAGCACAGGTTTGCAGAATCTGTAATAAGGCAATGATTCTAGATCATGGTCGTATGATAACTTTTGGAGATATCGATGATGTGGCTGCTCAATATGAGGCGATTCTTGAGGATCATTGGGGAGAATCTATTGAGGCACGGCGAGCAAGACGTAGGAAAATAAAACAGGAAAGAGAGCGTCTTGCAGACGAGAGACTGAGAAAGTTAGAGGAAAAACAGTATGGCAGTCTTGGAGACGAATGAGTTATTCAAGCGCGAATTATCTAAAACAAAACATCAGCTAACATCGGAGGAACTAGAAGGGGTAAAGCGAGTTACATTCGAAATTTTGTGTGATGTGGTATCTATTTGTGAAAAAGAAAATATCCCCTATATGCTTGGTGGAGGTACTGCACTTGGGGCAGTACGACACAATGGTTTTATTCCTTGGGATGATGACATTGATATAAATGTACAACGGAAATATATTGACCCTTTGCTCAATGCAATTGAAAAACAATATGGTAATAAATATTATATAGAAGCACCAATGAGAACACCGGGATATTTAAGTTCCTTTATTCAAATTCATAAGAAGGGAACTGTTTTTCAGGAGTATTTAGTACAGGATACAGAGTATTGCGGAATTAAAATCGACATTTTTCCAATTGAAAATACATACTCTAATAATTTTTTGCGCACGATGCATGGATTGTTATGTGAATCTGGACTTTTTATTCTCTCGTGTTATCGTATGTATGCATGGAGAGATGAATTTATGGAATTGACATCGTGTAATCAGATGGCACGCCGAGTAGTTCGCTTAAAAGGTTTTATTGGAATGTTATTTGCACCAGCACATAAATGGTGGTATAACAGAATACAACATTGCTTAGCTTGTTGTAAGAGGGAAGACAGTAAATATGTGGTTATTCCTTCTGGTCGTAAACATTTTTTTGGTGAGGTTTATCAGAGAAACATTTATTTGGAAACAGTTACAATGCCATTTGAAAAGCATTTTTTTCAGGTATCGAAAGATTTTGATCATTATCTGAAGATGTTATATGGAGATTATAGGAAACTTCCTCCGGAGGGGCAGAGGGAGCATCATGTGATTTATCAACTGAAATTTTGATTGGAGTGCAATGTGGAAACACGGTTATCAAAAAGAGACACCCAGTTGCTTTTGGCACAAATGCTGGAACAGCTGGTGGAATATATTACAAAACATCAGCTTCGTTATTATCTTGTAGGAGGAACTTTGCTTGGCGCAGTTCGGCATAAAGGATTTATCCCTTGGGATGATGATATTGATATTGGTATGCCAAGAAGGGATTATGAGAAACTGATTGAATTAGAAAAAAAGGAACCGATTGCCCCAGAATTACGATTGATTTCGGATCGAACAGGAAGCTTTACAAATCCATTTAGTGAATTGATTCATGTAAATACCAGATTGGAACGTGGTACAGCTGAATATATTCGACAGGACTGTATGATTACGCAACTGTTTATTGATATTATACCTCAGGATGGATGGCCGGAGAAAGAAGAAGCAGCAGTTCGATTGTTTTATAGGATGAAGAATCTCCGTTATTTGGTACAGAATAGCAGAGCAAAATTGGGACAGGGAACATCATTTCTTCACAAAATTGGTAAAGTTCCTTTTATTTTATTAGCAAGAATGATAGGCACACAACGTCTTTTAAATCGAATGAATTATATCGCAATGCAGTATGATTATGATAAATCAAAGTATGTAGGTGCTGTGACTTATGGAATATATGGACCGGGAGAACGTTGCCTGAGAGATAGTACTATTGATTTTACAAAGGTTGAATTTGAGGGAAAACGATATAATGCACCCGGGTGTTATCAACAATATTTGAAACAGATTTATGGTGACTATATGCAGTTGCCACCGCCGGAAGAACGCGTGGATCACAGAATGCAAATATGGTTGAAACAATAAACATAAGAGGTTGAAGATCATGAAAAAAATCATTACAGAAAATAAAGTAAAGGCTACGGTTGTTGATATCAGGTGGGAACGCATTTTTATGCACTTGGAAGTAGAAACAGAGGGCGAAAATAAAAATTTAATTTTTTATGCGGTTGATGAACTTGGATGTGCAAATGCAAGATTTAAGCAACGAATACTGGAGAATGGAAACTATGAATTGACGCTTAATATTACAAATCAGGGGGAAAATAAATGTATTGCTGGAGGAAACTATTGGATTGTTGCATGTAGGGATGAGAGTAAACTTGGAGTTTGTGAGACTGGAGTTGAGTTAATCTCACGACTCGAAGATTGTTCAAGAGGCTTCCTTTATGGGGGGCAGAAAAAAATTTTTTCTATTACCTTTTATATTTCAGAAGGAGATGATACACTCCCGTTTCGTATGTTAGTGCTTCCAGCATCAAAGACAGGATTTGGAGCACCAACGAATAAAATGTTTCAGAGAAAGCATACAACACTGAAAGCATCCATTAACAAAAACCGCCGTCCTTTTTTACGTGCAGTATATAAACATTATAATAAAAAATACAAACATAAAAAAAATACAATTTTATTTATGTCTGAGCAGAGTGAGCACCTTGGAGGAAATCAGACAGCCGTAATTACACAGATGAAAAAAAGAGGCATGGAGTCGCAGTTTAAAATTTTGGAATCTGCAAGACCAGCCGCTGCAGCACATCAATCTATGAAATCATGGTTTACAGTGATACGCAAGTTGGCACAAAGTTCCATTGTTGTAGTAGATGATCATGCACCAATTTTGGATTGGATGACACTTGATGATAGAACTAAGGTGATTCAGCTTTGGCATGCGGGAGCCGGATTTAAGTCATCTGGATACAGCAGATGGGGACATGAAGGATGCCCTGCGCCACACAGTGCACACAGACAGTATGATTTTGGTATTGCAGGATCTAAAAATATTGCACCATTTTTTTCTGAAGTATGGGGAATCAATGATGAGCAGATTTTACCGACTGGGATGCCGCGTATGGATGAATATTTAGATGAATCATATCGAAAATCTAAAACAGAAGAATTATATGCGCATTTTCCGATGATAAAAGGGAAAAAAGTGATCTTGTTTGCACCGACTTATCGTGGCAGAAATAAGAAAACAGCGCATTATCCGTACGAACTGATTGATTTTGATAAATTGTACGAGTTATGTAAAGATGAGTATATTGTATTGTTTAAGATGCATCCATGGGTGGCTCAGGCAGTTCCGATTCCAGAAAAATACTTGGATAAATTTGTTGATGTTAATCTATATCCAAATATTAATGATTTGTTTTATATCACAGATCTCCTTATTACAGATTATTCATCCAATATTTTTGAATATTCATTGATGGGAAATCCAATGTTGTTTTTTGCAT
>ERZ1034865.848-NODE-848-length-16006-cov-7.583224_pt1 | contig 16006 bp, 14 predicted proteins | sample MGYA00520632_ERZ1034865 | MGnify/ENA primary metagenome ERZ1034865 (study PRJEB33766, sample SAMN09781738) | gut metagenome | biome: gut microbiome | host: Homo sapiens | place: Madagascar | study: EMG produced TPA metagenomics assembly of the PRJNA485056 data set...
CCAGAAGTGCACAAGCGGCTCCCCCTGCCCCGTGACGAAGAAAAGGTTCAGCACCGCTGTAAAAATCACGATGGGCACGATGGGCTTTAGGCTTTTCAAAATCATCTTGCCGGGAATCTGTGCTACCTTGTACAGCGCGGCCAGCAGCAGGATGGACAGTGCCAGCCCCAGCGGGTTCGGGGCCACAAACAGCACGACGATATAGGCAATCGTCGCGACCAGCTTGAGCCGCGGGTCGCAGCGGTGCAGGATGGAATGCCCGGGAAAATGCTGACCTATCGTAATATCTTTAAGCATTTGCCCCACCTCCCTGTTTGGCGGCCAGCGCCTTTTGAATCGTTTTGACCGCATAGGGGATCGTGTAGACGTCCGCAGGGATGTCCAGACCCATCTGGCGCAGCTTTAAAAAGATCTGCGTGACCTGCGGCACCGAAAGCCCCAGCTCCAGCAGCTCCTGCGCGCGGGCAAAGACGTTTTCCACCGTGTCATACATGGCAATTTTGGCGCGGTGCATGACCAGCACGCGGTTGGCGTACTTGGCAATATCCTCCATCGAGTGGCTGACCAGCAGTACCGTGATGCCGGTTTTCTCATGGTAGTCCCTGATCTGGCTCAGGATCGTGTCGCGGCCCTCGGGGTCCAGACCGGCAGCGGGCTCGTCCAGCACCAGCACGCGGGGGTGCATGGCCATGACGCCCGCAATCGCAACGCGGCGCTTCTGCCCGCCCGAAAGCTCAAACGGGCTTTTTTCCAACAGCTCATCGGACAGGCCGACGAACGCGGCGGCCTCCCTGACGCGGCGCTGGACCTCGGCCTCGTCCAGGCCCATGTTGCGCGGGCCGTAGGCAATGTCGCGGGCGCAGGTCTCCTCAAACAGCTGGTACTCGGGGTACTGCATGACAAGGCCGACGAGAAAGCGGAAGCTGCGCAGGTCTGCGCCCTGCTCCCACAGGTCCCTGCCGTCCACAAGGACGCGGCCCGACGTCGGGCGGTTCAGGCCGTTGAAATGGCTGATAAGCGTGGATTTTCCGCTGCCCGTCGAGCCGATGATACCGACAAAGTCGCCCTCCTCAACGGTGAAGGACACGTCATCCAGCGCCTTCGTCGCGTCGGGCATACCCTGGTTATAGATGTAGCTCAGGTTTTCTACACGAATGATTTCGGACATAGTTGTTCCTTTCCCGCCGGATACAGCCCGGTTGTGGTGCCGTTCCGGCATACGTGGGAGTTTTTCGTCAAAGCGGCTTCCCCCAAGGGGGAAGCTGTCGGCGGCTCCGCCCGCCGACTGATGAGGGGCGGCTTCGCGGCGATTGCCCGTAAACGGGATACCCCGGCAAGCTCGCCCCTCATCCGGCCTCGGGCGGGGCCTCGGCCACCTTCCCCCAAGAGGGAAGGCTTCCTTTATTTCAGCAGCTTAAACAGCTCCTCCGCGCAGGCGTCGGGGGTAATGACATTTTCCGGCATCGGGATCCCGGCCTTGACCAGCTCGTCACGGAGCTCGGCGGCCTGCGGGACATCGAGGTGATACCCGTGCAGCCGCTCGGTCTGGCTGAACACCTGCTCGGGCGTGCCCTCCATGACGATGCGGCCCCGGCTCATGACCAGCACGCGGTCTGCCTGGGCGGCCTCCTCCATGTAGTGGGTGATGGACACGATCGTGATGCCCGCCGCCCGCAGCTGGCGGATGGTTTTCATGACCTGCGCGCGGCCATGGGGATCCAGCATGGCGGTGGACTCGTCCATAACAAGGCAGTCGGGCCGCATGGCGATAACGCCCGCAATCGCGACGCGCTGCTTCTGGCCGCCGGACAGCTTGTACGGCGCAGCCTCGCGCTTTTCATAGATGCCCGCCAGCTTCATAGCCTCGTCGATGCGGGTGCGGATCTCCTCGGGCGGCACGCCGAGGTTCTCCGGCGCAAAGGCCACGTCCTCCTCGACGATGGTCGCCACGATCTGGTTGTCGGGGTTCTGGAACACCATGCCGACCTTCTGGCGCACATCGTAGAGATGGTCCTCGTTGCGGGTGTCCATGCCCTCGACCAGCACGGTACCGGCCTCGGGCAGCAGAATGGCGTTGAAGTGCTTCGCCAGCGTGGACTTGCCGCAGCCGTTCGCGCCCAGCACGGCGACGAACTCGCCGCGGCGGATGTCCAGGCTCACGCCGTCCACAGCGTACTTGGGCTGCTCGGGGTCGTAGCGGAAGCGGACGTCCTGTACTTTGATCATCGGTTCCTGATTCGGCATGGCTTATTTCTCCCAGATGGCCGTTGCGCCGCAGGGCACCACGCCGCCTGTGGCGGAGACCGGCAGACCGATCTCGTCGCAGTGGGTGTGACCGCCCTTGACGGGGCAAAGCGTCGTTTTGACGATGTATTCCATGACCGCGGGGCTCAGACCCTCGGTGTAGGAGTTGATGGCAAAGAACAGCGGGTCGTCGCTCAGCACCTGCTCAGTCAGCGTGATGAGGTCGTAGACGTTGTCCTCGAGCTTCCAGATCTCGCCGCCCGGACCGCGGCCATAGCTCGGCGGGTCCATGATGACAGCGTCATAGCGGCTGCCGCGGCGGATCTCACGCTGCACAAACTTGGCGCAGTCGTCCACGATCCAGCGGCAGGGGCGGTCTGCCAGCTCGCTTGCGGCAGCATTCTCCCGCGCCCAGGCGACCATGCCCTTGCTGGCGTCCACATGGGTGACGGATGCGCCCGCGGCCAGACACGCCAGCGTTGCACCGCCCGTGTAGCCGAACAGGTTCAGCACGCGGATGGGACGGCCAGCCTGCCGTATCTTTTCCTGGTACCATGCCCAGTTCACGGCCTGCTCCGGGAAAACGCCGGTGTGCTTGAAGCCCGTGGGGCTGACGATCAACGTCAAATCGTTCCAGTGGATCTGCCATTTCTGCGGCAGCTTTTTGTGGTAATTCCACTGCCCGCCGCCCTTGGCAGAGCGGTAATAGACAGCGTCGGCCTTGGCCCACAGCGGGCTGGTCTCGTCGTTTTTCCAGATGACCTGCGGGTCGGGACGGATCAGCAGGGTCTGGCCCCAGCGCTCCAACCGGTTGTGGTTGGTAGCGTCCAGCAGCTCATAATCCCGCCAGGAATCAGCAGGGCGCATAGATAAGTCTCCTTTTTATATCGTGAGTGAAAGCCTCCCTTGTCAAAGGGAGGTGCCGAGCCTGCGAGGCGGAGGGATTTCTGCCCGTTTGCGGGTGTGACGGCGTGCAAAGCAAGGCCCGTCGGAATCCCTCCGGCCGCCTACGGCGTCCACCTCCCTTTGACAAGGGAGGCTTTTGCAGCTTAAAACATACTCGTCTGGCCGGAATCCTCGTCGTCAAAGCGCTTCGGCACGGCCATGTGCAGGTGCTCATAGGCCAGGCGGGTCACGCAGCGGCCACGGGGCGTGCGGGTCAGCATGCCCGTCTGCATCAGGTACGGCTCGCAGATGTCCTCCAGGGTGACGCTCTCCTCGCCCAGGGCTGCGGCCAGTGTTTCCAGACCGACGGGGCCGCCGCCGTACATCTCAATGATGGCGCGCAGGACACTGCGGTCCAGCTCGTCCAGACCCAGCTCGTCAATGTCCATCCACTTGCGGGCGGCAATGGCGGTCTCCTCGTCAATCGTGCCGTCGCCTTGTACGGTGGCAAAGTCGCGCACGCGCTTGAGCATACGGTTGGCGATACGCGGCGTGCCGCGGGCACAGCGGGCCAGCTCCAGCGCACCTTCCTCGGTGATGGGCACGCCCAGAATGCCCGCGCTGCGCAGGATAATGCGGCCCAGCTCCCGGGGGCTGTAGGGCTCTAATTTGAGCAGGATGCCGAAGCGGTCACGCAGCGGCCCGGTCAGCTGGCCCGCGCGGGTCGTCGCGCCCACCAGCGTGAACCGCGGCAGATTGATGCGGATGCTCTGGGCACTCGGCCCCTTGCCGATCATGATGTCCAGCGCGAAATCCTCGAGAGCCGGGTACAGGACTTCTTCGACCTGACGCGACAGGCGGTGGATCTCGTCGATAAAGAGGATGTCGCCCTCCTGCAGGTTCGTCAGCAGGGCGGCCAGGTCGCCGGGCTTCTCGATGGCGGGGCCGGACGTGATGCGAATTTGTACGCCCATCTCCTGCGCCACGATGCCGGCCAGCGTGGTTTTGCCCAGGCCCGGCGGGCCGTAGAGCAGGATGTGGTCCATCGGCTCGCCGCGCTGCTGCGCCGCCCGCAGATAGACCTTCAAGTTGCCCTTGGCCTTCTCCTGACCGACGTAATCGTCCAGGGTTTTCGGGCGCAGGCTGACTTCCTCCGTGTCGGCGGGGGTCATATCGGGGCTGACGAGACGGCTGGGGTCCACGGTGTATTCCTGGTTCAATTCGGCACTCCCCTTCTGTTACACGCGCGACAGACTGCGCAGCGCGATGGTGATGATCTCCTGCACGGAGAGGGTCTCGTCGACGCGGGCCACGGCGGCGGCAGCGTCCGACGGCGCATAGCCCAGGCTGACGAGCGCGGCGACGGCCTGCGCGGGCGCAGAGCTGGGGGCCGGGGCGGCAACATTGCCGGAGAAGCCCGTGCCCGCGGCCAGCCCCTTGCCGACCTTGTCCTTCAATTCCAGCGTGATGCGCTGGGCCAGCTTCGGCCCGACGCCCGCGGCCTTGGTGAACGCTTTGTGGTCGCCGCTGGACGCGGCCAGCGCGATTTTTTCCGGCGTCATGATGGACAGGATGGACAGCGCGGCCTTGGGGCCGACGCCGGTGACGCCGGTCAGCATCTTAAAGCAGTCGCGCTGCTCCTCGGCAGCAAAGCCGTAGAGCGAGACGTCGTTCTCGGTGACGTTCATAATCGTATAAACGGTCCCCTCCTGCCCGGCGGGGGGCAGGGCCTCGCCGGTGGTGGCGGGGATCTGGACAAAATAGCCGATCCCGCCGCAGCTGATGACGACGGAATCCAGCGTTTTCTTGATGATTTTTCCGGTAAGGCAGTAGATCATGGTGTGTCCTTCTTTTGTATGGTGGAAAGCCTTCCCCCTTGGGGGAAAGGTGCCCGAGGGCGGATGAGGGGCAGCTTGTCGGGTACCGCACGCAAATGGGTGATTGCGGAAACCTCATCCCTCATCCGGCCCTGCGGGGCCACCTTCCCCCACTTGGGGGAAGGCAAGGGATTATCTCACCGGTGTCCCCATCAACCGGCTGCGGCTGCAATGGCAGTGGGCGATCGCCATGCCGAGGGCGTCGGCGGTATCGTCGGGCTTGGGGACGGACTCGAGGTGCAGCATTATGCGGGTCATCTCCTGGATCTGCTTCTTCACGGCCTTGCCGTAGCCGGTGATGGCCTGCTTGACCTGCATGGGTGTGTATTCGTAGATCGGCACGCCGCACTGCGCCGCGGCCAGCAGAATGACGCCGCGGGCCTCGGCCACGCCGATGACGGTGGTCTGGTTGTGCTGGTAGTACAGCTTTTCGATGGAGAGGGCCTCGGGCTGGTAGCGCTTGCAGATGTCGAATACGCTCTCATAAATTTCAACGAGGCGCTGTTCAAAGGGCGTGTCCTTCTCGGTGATGACCGCCCCGTAGCCGATGGGTGCAAAGCGGTTGCTGATGTACTCCACAACGCCCCAGCCCACAATGGCATACCCCGGGTCGATGCCCAAAACGCGCATAGTCCTATACCTCCCCACTTTAACCGATATAGTATACCATAAAATTGCAGTTACGTCCATAGGTTGTAAATAAAAAAGCCTCCCTTTCGTGTGAAAGAGAGACTTTTGGGAACGAGCGGCTTCCCCCTCGGGGGAAGCTGTCAGCGGCCCCGTCCGCTGACTGATGAGGGCAAGGCCTGCGGTAGTTGCCTGTTAAGGGTCTGCAATGGCAAACCGGTCCCTCATCCGGCCCTGCGGGGCCGCCTTCCCCCTCGGGGGATGGCTTTGATAGATCAGTACCCAATCCCAATCGGCCGTTTTGCCGCCTTTAGCGCCTTGCGCAGCGGCCTGTACAGCACCAGCATAATGGCAAAGTTGCCGACGCCGTGCAGGGCGTCGTAGCTCAAGCCGCTCAGCCACCAGCTCAACGCAAAGGCGGGCGTCTTGGCAAAGAGATATACCGCGGCGCATAACCCGCCGAAGCACAGTCCGTACAGCCCGCTGAACACGGCCCAGAACAGCGCGTGATCCATGCGGCGGAACAACCACGCCAGCAGTGCCAGTAAATACCAGATGTACAGGTACATGGCCCACCACAGCCCAAAGCCGTAGAGCACACCCTGCAAAAGGATGAACACCGTGATGGCAGCGGGCGTCTCCCGCGGAAGTTCGAGCGCAAACAGGATGATGAGCAGCGTGACCGGCTCGATGTTGGGCAGACCGCTCATGGCCTGCTTGCTGACGACGAGCAGCGCACCCATCAGCCCGGAAAGCACCAGACCGACAATGCGGCGGTGGTTACTTCGTGTAGGTGAAGGCATAGCTGTCGCCGTCGTGCAGCTCAATGTCGGCCACGCCGACGGAGGTCATCTCGCCCGCAGCGTCGGTCAGGCACCACCAGGAGCCGTCCTTGTTGTAGTCGGCGGCCTCGCCGTTGACGACAGTCACAAAGTCGGCCTCGGCCTCCTCGGCGCTGATGATACCGGCGTCCGCCAGAGCGGTGCTCAGCTTTTCACCGTCGGCGGCGTCCAGGGTCAGCACGGTGCTTTCACCGTCCGCGCCGGTCACCGTGAAGGTGAACTGAATGGCCTCGGCAGAGTCGGCAGCCTCAGCAGTGGAGACAGCCTCTTCGGAAACCGCCTCGGATACGACCTCGGAGGAGACAGCCTCGGAGGAGGCGGCAGAGGACGCGGACGCGCCGCAGCCCGCCAGCAGTGCGGCGGACAGCGCCAAGGACAAAATCAGTGCAGAAAGCTTCTTCATGTGGAAATTCCCTCTCTATGTTCAAATAAAACTACCGCGCAGGGAAAGCTGCGCGGTAGTTATTATACATGGGCACCGGGAAAAATGCAAGTGGGGGTGGCCGCGCTGCAGGGGGCGGCGTCCCCGACGCCCCGCCGCGGCCTTCCGCAGCAGCCCATGGATGGGGAAGCTACGCAGACAGCGGCGGCATGAGGGCATACCGCCCTACATGCGCTTACCCCTCCAGCTGCTCCTTATGATATTGCAGTGTGTACAGCTGGTAATATCTGCCGCGCTTCGCCAGAAGCTCCTGATGGTTCCCCTGCTCGAGGATCTTGCCGTGGGACAGCACAATAATGCTGTCCGCGTGCTGGATGGTGGACAGCCGGTGCGCGACGATCAGCATCGTGCCGACGGACCGCATCTTTTCCAGCGAATCCTGAATCAAAAGCTCGGTCTCGGTGTCAATATTCGCCGTGGCTTCGTCCAGAATCATAACGCTTGGCTTGTGGATGATCGTCCGCGCAAAGCTCAACAGCTGGCGCTGCCCGGCGGAGAAGTTGTTCCCGCGCTCGCGGACCTCCTCGTCCAGACCGTGGTCCAGCTTGTCAATGAACTTGTCGGCGTTGACATAGCGGCAGACCTGTAGGATCTCCTCGTCGGAGATGCCCTCCTCCCGCAGGACGATGTTGCTGCGGATCGTGCCCGAGAAAAGGAACACGTCCTGCAGCATCTGCCCGAAGTGACGGCGCAGCGACGAAATTTTGATTTTGCGGATGTCGATGCCGTCAATCAGGATCTCGCCCTTCTGGAACTCGTAGTTGCGGCAGATCAGCGAGAGAATCGTGCTCTTGCCCGAGCCCGTCGAGCCGACAAACGCCACGGTCTGGTGCGGGTCAATGTGGAAGGACACGCCCTGCAGCACCCACTCGCCCGGAAGATAGCTGAACCAGACGTCGCGGAACTCGATTTCGCCCTTTACCTCGTCCAGCTCGATGGCGTCGGGGGCGTCCACCATTTTGGGCGCAATGTCCATGATGGAGAACACCTTCTCCGACGAGGCCAGCGCCGACTGGAGCCAATTGAACTGCTCGGCCAGATTCTGGATGGGCGTGAAGAATTTGGAAATGTACATATAGAACGTGACGATGGTGCCGCCCGTGATGGTCTGGCCCAGAAACGTCACGCCGTTCAGATGCCCCATGCCGCCGAGATAAAAAAGACACAGGATCGAGCAGATATACAGCATGTAGACCAGAGGACGAAACACGCCGAACACAAAGATCTGCTCCCGGTTCGCGCGGGCGAGGCGCTGGCTTTTCTCGCGGAACTCCGCCATCTTCTCGTCCTCGCGGCCAAAGATCTGCGTGACCTTGATGCCGGACAGATTCTCCGACAGGTAGGTGTTGATGTCGGTGGTCGCGTCCTTGACCTTGCGGTAGGCCCGGCGGGAGAACTTGCGGAAGATGACCGTAAAAATCACGATGAACGGCACAAAGCAGAGCACCATCAGCGTCAGCTCATAGTTGAGCGCCAGCATGGCGACCAGAATGCCGAGGATGACAAAGATGTTCTTGGTCAGCGTGACCAGCAGGTTCGTGAACATCATCGAGATGGCGTTCGTATCGTTCGTCACGCGGGTGACGAGCTTGCCGACGGGAATCTCGTTCAGCTGCTCGTGGGACAGCGACTCAATGTGGGTGAATAGGTCCTCGCGCAGGTCGGAGATGATGCGCTGGCCGACGCGCTGCAGAATGACGGCCTGGAAGTAGGTGCTGGCCATCGAGAAAACGAGCACGCCCGCATAGACGGCGACACCCGCGAACAGCCGCGGCAGCTCGAACTCGCCTGAGACCAGCTCCTCCAGTGCGCCGACGATCAGCGGCGAGATGATGTCATAGGCAATGGAGAACAGCATTAAAAACAGCACAACGACGAATTTCGCCCAGTACGGCTTGGCGTACCCGGCCAGGCGGCGCAGAATCTCGCCGTCGTTCATCGTGCGCTCAAAGCCCATCGTCTCCTTTTTGTCCTTGACGAGGGCGTAGGCCAGCACCAGCAGCGCCGTGACGACACCGATGACTGCGCCTACCAGCAACAGCGGATTTACGTTAGCCATGGCTGCCGCCTCCTTCCTCGTCCTCGAGCTTCTGCAGATCGACCATGCGGCGGTATTCGGCGCAGCTGCGATACAATTCATCGTGCGGGCCAACGGCCTCTACCCTGCCGTCCTCGATAAAGACGATCTTGTCCAGCTGCTCCACCGTCGAAATGCGGTGGGCGATCAGCAGCGTCGTCTTGCCCGCGCGGCTGGTCTTGAGGTTGTCGAGGATAATTTTCTCGGTGCGGGTATCGACAGCCGAGACAGAGTCGTCCAGAATCAGGATCGGCGCGTTTTTCAGCAGGGCACGCGCAATCGAGATGCGCTGCTTCTGTCCGCCGGAGACGGTCACGCCGCGCTCACCGAGTACGGTCTCGTAGCCGTCCTTGAAGTCCACGATGTTGTCCCGCACATCGGCCAGCGCGGCGGCGCGGTCAATGTCGGCCTGGCTGGCGTCGTCCACGCCGAAGCCGATGTTGTGGGCAATCGTGTCCGAGAACAGGAAGTTGTCCTGCGGCACGTAGGCGCAGGCGTCGCGCACCGAATGGATGGACACGGCGTTCACGTCCTGCCCGTCCACAAACAGCGTGCCGTCGGGCACATTGTAGGTGCGCAGCAAAAGGTCCACCAGCGCGGTCTTGCCTGCGCCGGTCTTGCCGACGATGCCGACGCTCTCGCCGGGCTTGATGGTGAACGATACGTCCTTCAGCACGTCGTACTCGCCGTCTGGGTAGCGGAACGTCAGATGGCGGAACTCAATGCCGCCGTGCGGATCACGCAGGTCGGCGACGCCGTCGCGGTCCGCCACGTCGATGGGCGCATCCAGAAGTTCGGTAATGCGGTTCAGCGATGCCTTGCCGCGGGAGGTCTTTTCGATCAGCATCGAGATGGCCATGATGGGCCAGACGATGGCCTCAAAGTAGCCGATGTACTCCACAAGCTGACCTGCGTTGAACTGCCCGCGCCAGACGAGCCAGCCGCCGTAGCCCAAAATCACGCAGATGACCGACTCGACGAACAGCGTGACCAGCACCTCGAGCAGTGTTGCAATCTTGGTGTAGGCGACGTTGACCTCCTCGTTCTCCTTGTTGAGCCGGCGGAAGGCAATCAGCTCCTTGAGCTCCTTCACAAACGCCTTGATGACCGCAATGCCGGAGAAGTTCTCCTGCGCAAAGTCGGACAGGTCGGAGAACGCCTGCTGGCGCTCCTCCCACCGTCTGGTCATGACTTGGCTCATGACGGTGCCGAGTACGAACATGACCGCCGCCGGGATCAGCGCCAGAAGTGTTAATTTACAGTCCATCCGCCACATCTTGACCAGCGCCATAATGCCCAGCACGGCGGCGTCAAAGAACATCAAAATGCCGTCGCCGAAGCACTCCTGAATGGTGTCGAGGTCGTTGGTGTAGAGGCTCATCAGGTTGCCGACCTTGTTGACCTGATAGTACTGCTGGGACAGGCGGCGGCTGTGGTCAAACATCCGCTCCCGCAAATCGGCGGCCACGCTGACCGCTGACCCGAAGAAACAGACGCGCCACAGGAACCGCCCGATGACCATGAGCACGACGATCCAGATCATTGGCAGGCAGATGTGCTGAAACAGCACCTCCCTGGTAAAGGGCAGCGTCTGGCCGTCCACGACCACCTGCCCCAGATTTACGCCGTTGATGACCAGCCGGTACAGCTCCGGGATGAGCAGCTGAATGTAGTCCACCGTCAGCAGCGACAGAATGCCCAGCAGCAGCACCGGCGCGTGCTTGAGATAGTATCGGTTGATCGCTTTGCCGAAAATCACGGCGATCCTTCCTCCTTTTCCTGTTTCTGCTTTGAACAAAGTACGACAAAATGCCGTAAAATATAAGTATATCGTACCAGCGCAGGTTCGTCAATGGGAACACAAAAAAGCGGCGCCGCCGCGGTGCCGCAGACTGTCAAAAAGTGCGTTGTAGGGGCGGATGCTCGCATCCGCCCGGGAACGCTCCCGCCGCCGCAAACGGGCATGGCCTCGCCCCTGCATCCGCGGAAACAAAAGAAAAGCCCCTTGCCGAACGTATCGGCAAGGGGCTTTCTCTGGTGCGCGGTACAGGACTCGAACCTGTGACCTCCTGCACGTCAAGCAGATGCTCTACCAGCTGAGCTAACCGCGCGTATACGTCGCCGTGTTTCAGCGACGTATATTATTATAGCATACTGTTTTGCAGAATGCAAGCCCTTTTTGCAAAAAAATCAGTCCAGAATCCGCCCGTCGGTGGAGATCGTTACGACCTGCCACGGAATGAACTTGCCGGACGCCTGCAAGGCGCACTTGGCGGCGTTTTCCAGCCCGCCGCAGCAGGGCACCTCCATGCGGACGACGGTGACCTCTTTGATGTCATTGCTGCGGATGATGGCGGTCAGCTTCTCACTGTAATCGACGTCGTCCAGCTTGGGGCAGCCCACCAGCGTGATGTGCCCGCGGATGAACCGCTCGTGGAACGCGGCGTAGGCGTAGGCCGTGCAGTCGGCGGCGATCAGCAGCCGCGCACCGTCAAAGTAGGGCGCGTTCACGGGCACCAGCTTGATCTGCACGGGCCACTGGCGCAGCTGGCTGGGGGCCGTCGTCGGGGCGCTCTCCCCTGTCTCGGCGGGGTGCAGGGCCTTGGCCATGCTGCCCGGGCAGACGTGCATCGTCTTGGGCGCACTGCCGGGGCAGCCGGGCGTGTGGGCGGCCTTGTGCTGCCTGGCGGCCTGCACGGCGGCCTCGTTGTAGGGCGCGGCCTCGCGCTGCTCAAACGTGATGGCCCCCGTGGGGCAGTGCGGCAGGCAGTCGCCCATGCCGTCACAGTAGTCGTCGCGCATCAGCGTGGCCTTGCCGCCGATCATGGCAATCGCGCCCTCGTGGCAGGCGGCGGCGCAGGCCCCGCAGCCGTTGCATTTCTCCTGGTCGATGTGAATGATTTGTCGTTTCATGGTCAGCCTCCTTGACTTTGTGCTGTCATTTTACTACAATGGCAGCAAGAGTTCTGTTGTAGCAACAACATGTGAGGTGGATAATTATGGAATTGCCGGATGTACCACTGTTCCGCGGCCTGACCGCCGACGAGGCCGAAGCCGCCGTGACGGCGCTGCGGATGCGCCGCAGGGCATTTGCCAAGGGGGAAATTCTGCTGGAGGCCGGGCAGAGAGCCCCGGCGCTGGGCGTGGTGCTGGCCGGGCGGGTGCACATGGAGCACCTGGACGTCTGGGGCAGCAAGACGCTGCTGGGCCAGGCCGGGCCGGGTGACCTGTTTGCCGAGACCTACGCCTGTCTGCCGGACGAGCCGCTGCTGGTCAGCGTTGTGGCCGCAGAAAACGGCGAGGCGCTGTTTTTGGAGACCGGGCAGCTTTTGCAGTGCGGCTGCGAGCCGTGGCGCTGGAAGCTGACGCAAAATCTTTTGCGCATTGCAGCGCGTAAAAATCTGGGGCTGGCGCAGCGCAGCCTGTACACCGCCCCCAAGACGATCCGCGGGCGGATCACAGCGTACTTCTCGGTACTGGCGCGGCAAAACGGCAGCCTGCGGTTTACGCTCCCCTTTGACCGCCAGCAGCTGGCCGACCACCTTGGTGTGGACCGCAGCGCCTTGAGCAATGCGCTGAGCCAGATGCAGAAGGAAGGACTGCTGATGATCGATAAGCGGGAGGTAGAGCTGAAACAGGTGGAGGAGATGTGAGGGAAGCCGTCAGCGGCCCCGACCGCTGACTGATGAAGGGCAGCCTTGCGGAGATTGCCTGTAAACGGGTTATTCCGTGAACTTACCCCCTCATCCGGCCCTGCGGGGCCACCTTCCCCCCAAGGGGGAAGGCTTGAAGCCTGTATAAAAAGACCGCTGACAATTATGATATGCCAGCGGCCTTTTTTATAAATTTATCGTACCACCGTCTCCACCTGCGGCGCGCCGCCTGCCAGCTGTTCCGCGGTGACAGGCTGTACCTCGCCGGGCTGGTCCAGCTTCTCGCGGGCCACGGCCAGCATCAGCTTGATGCGGTTCTCCTGATTGACGCGGGTCGCGCTGGGGTCGTAGTCCACGGGGGTGATGTTCGCGTCCGGGTGCAGGGCACGGATCTTATTGATCATGCCCTTGCCCACAATGTGGTTCGGCAGACAGCCGAACGGCTGGGCGCAGACAATGTTGCCGTAGCCGCCCTCGACCAGCTCGATCATCTCGGCGGTCAGCAGCCAGCCCTCGCCCATCTTGGCACCCAGAGAGATGATGCCCGCGGGCTTTTTCATCAGCTCGCGGAACGAGCCGGGCGCGTAGAAGCCGTACTTGCGCATGGCGTCATAGCTGGCGCAGCCGATGCCGTCCAGCCAGCTCAAGAATGCGTCCGCGCCGCCCGCCACCAGCTTGTTGCCGCCGTACAGGTCGATGTCCAGCTTGTAGTTGGCCACGCAGTACTCCACAAAGCCCATCAGGCCGGGCAGGTTGACCTCGCAGTCCTGGCTTTCCAGAAATTTTTCCAGATCATTGTTGCCCAGCGGCGAGTATTTGACATAAATCTCGCCGACGACGCCGACCTTGACCTTCGGCACGCGGGTGATGGGAATGGTCGCGTAGTCCGCGGCAATGTCGTAGAACCGGCGCTTCATGTCATGGGCGGAGTAGTTCTTGTCGTCGCGGATCCAGCCCTGTATCGCAGAGATCCACTTCTCGGTCATGGCGTCGGCGTCGCCCCTGTGGTTCTCGTAGGCGTGGGTCTGGCTGCGCAGGGCGACCAGCATATCGCCGTAAAAGATCGACGCAATGACCTTGCGCAGCAGCGGCACGGTCAGCGGCAGACCGCTGCCCTTTTCCAGACCGGAGAAGTTCAGCGATGCTACGGGAATATTGCCGTAGCCCGCCTTGACGAGCGCCTTGCGCAGCAGCTTGATGTAGTTGGACGCACGGCAGCCGCCGCCGGTCTGGGTGATGAGCAGCGCGGTGTGGTCCAAATCGTATTTGCCGCTGTTCAGCGCGTCGAGAAACTGCCCGATGACGAGCAGCGCCGGGTAGCAGGTGTCGTTGTGGACGTATTTCAGGCCCAGCTGCGCGACCTCGCTGCCGCAGTTGCCGAGCACCTCGGTCTGGTAGCCCTCGCTGGCCAGTGCCGCCTGCATGAGCCGAAACTGAGTCACGGCCATGTTCGGAATGAGAATTTTATGGGTCTTTACCATGTCCTTGGTAAAGTTGGGGGTCATGTATTCCATTGGGTTAGCCTCATTGTTGCTATTACAGTGAGGAAGCTGTGGGAGTGAGGAGAGAGGAGTGAGGAGAGAGGAGTGAATGTGCGGCTATCGCCGCGATTTTAAAATTACGCTCCAATCTTCTTATCTCCTATCTCCTATCTCCTATCTCCTCTCTTACTTTTTGTCCTCTTTGCGTTCTTCCAGCGCTGCAAACAAACTGCGCAGTCTTATGTTCACCGCGCCCAGGTTCGTGATCTCGTCGATCTTGAGCTGGGTGTACAGCTTGCCGCCGGCTTGCAGGATCTCGCGGGTCTCGTCGGTGGTGACGGCGTCCAGACCGCAGCCGAAGGAGACAAGCTGCACAAGGTCCATGTCGGGGTTCTCGGTGCAGTATTTCGCGGCGGCGTACAGGCGGCTGTGATAGGTCCACTGGTTCAGGACGGAGGTCTGGAACTTCTGCTCGTGCCAGCTGACGGAGTCCTCGCTGACGACGGCAGCGCCCTGCCGGATGATGAGCTGGTCAATACCGTGGTTGACCTCGGGGTCAACGTGGTAGGGGCGGCCCGCCAGCACAATGATGCGGCGGCCTTCCCTGCGGGCCTGCGCAATGATCTCGGTGCCCTTGTCGCGCAGCTGCTGCATGTGGCGGGCGTACTCGTCGTAGGCCGCATCAATGGCTTCGTGCACGGCCTTCCGGCCCAGCCCCGGGAAATAATGGTCCAGCGTCTGCTGGAATTTCCTGTAAAAGTCCTTGCGGCGCTCCAGATTGAAGTAATCGTAGATGAACTTCGTCGCCTTCAGCTCGGGGCAGTTGCCCTCGAGCACCTCGGGATAGTAGGCCACGACGGGGCAGTTATAATGGTTGTCGCCCAAGTGCTCGTCCAAGTTGTAGCTCATGCAGGGGTAGAAGATCGCGTCCACGCCCTGCTCACACAGCCAGTGAATGTGGCCGTGGCTCAGCTTGGCCGGGAAGCAGGCCGTGTCGCTGGGGATCGTCGCCTGACCGCTCTGGTACAGTTTGCGGTTGGAGAAGGGGCTGACGACGACCTCAAAGCCGAGACGGGTGAACAGCGTGTGCCAGAATGGCAGCAGCTCGTACATATTCAGGCAGAGCGGGATGCCGATCTTGCCGCGGCTGTTCGCGGGGGCTGCCGCCTTGCGGTAGCCGTCCAGCAGCTTGAGCTTGTAGGCGTAGAGGTCCAGGTCCTCGTTGTTCGCCTTGCCGGTCACGGGCTTGTCGCACCGGTTGCCGGAGATAAAGCGCTTGCCATCGGCAAAAACGTTGACGGTCAGCTGGCAGTGGTTGCCGCACCCCTGGCACTGCACGGTGTTGACCTTCTGGCTGAAATGCTCCAGCTCCAGCTGGGTCAGCACGGTGCTGCGGGCGTGCGCGCCCGCCTTGGCCTTGCCGTACAGGGCCGCGCCGTAAGCGCCCATCAGGCCCGCAATGTCGGGGCGGATGACGTTGACGCCCATCTCCTTCTCAAAGGCGCGGAGCACGGCCTCATTGTAGAAGGTGCCGCCCTGTACCACGATGTTGCGGCCCAGCTCCTCGGGGCTGGACGCGCGGATGACCTTGTACAGCGCGTTCTTGACGACGGAGATGGACAGACCGGCGCTGATATTTTCAATCGAGGCACCGTCCTTCTGCGCCTGCTTGACAGACGAGTTCATGAACACGGTGCAGCGGCTGCCAAGGTCAACGGGCTTGTCGGCAAACAGGCCCAGCGCGGCAAACTCCTTGACGTCGTAGCCCAGCGCCTGGGCGAACGTCTGCAAAAAGCTGCCGCAGCCGGAGGAGCAGGCTTCGTTCAGGAAGATGTTGCTGATGGCACCATCCTCGATCTTGAAGCACTTCATATCCTG
>ERZ1034865.849-NODE-849-length-15990-cov-6.767242_pt1 | contig 15990 bp, 20 predicted proteins | sample MGYA00520632_ERZ1034865 | MGnify/ENA primary metagenome ERZ1034865 (study PRJEB33766, sample SAMN09781738) | gut metagenome | biome: gut microbiome | host: Homo sapiens | place: Madagascar | study: EMG produced TPA metagenomics assembly of the PRJNA485056 data set...
CAATAGAGCGGGGTTACAAACATATGGCTGATGCAGAAAATGCAAAAAAAATTAGTTTTTTTCACGGTTCTGAAACAAAACTAAACGACAGTATTACCGCTGGGACTATTGGTACAAATAGCGTCGTTATTTCCACAGAAGATAATATGATTTACGTAGATGATTCTAAAGTGCCGCATACGCTTGGCAACGCTAAGTCTAAAGAAGCTCACACTGTTCAACTAGGCGTTGGTGGAAGTGTTGGAGGTATTAAGACAGGCGATGTTATTGAAGCGGGTACTGACTTAGATGCGTTAATCAAAAAGATTATTATGAAACGTGTACCTGCTACATATATTGCACCTAAGATTTCTCTTGCAGTTTCAAAAGGTGCTCAACCGGGCAATTATGAAGTTGGTACTACGCTTACGACAACAATGACAGCAAACTTTACGAAGCAAGATGCTGGCGCTCTTACCGCAATCAAGATTTCTGATGGTACTGTAGACGTACTTGAGGGTACCACTAGCCCGCTGATTCTATCTGACCATTCAATTACTGTTGGAGAAGGTACTACTTCTTTTAAAGCTATCGCTTCTTATGCTGAGGGTGCAATCAAGCAGGATAATCTTGGGGACGATTCCTCAGCTGGTCATATTACTGCTGGCTCTATTACATCAAATGTACTTTCTTATATTGGAAAGCGGAACGCTTTTTATGGTACTGGCGTAGGCTCTGTCCCTGAATTAAATTCTGCAATTGTACGTGGTCTTACTGGTAAGTCTCTTAATCCTACTGCTGGTACCAAACTTACCATTAAAGTCGCTCAAGGGCAACAGTATATTGTTTTCGCCTATCCTGCGGCTCTTCGTGATGTAAGCCAAGTTAAATATGAAGAAACAAATGATATTGGTATGGCTTCTAGCTTTACCAAGCAAACCGTGTCTGTCGAAGGTGCCAACGGAGCAACAGCTGCAAACTATAAAGTCTATAGCTACGCTATGGCTGCTCCTGCCGCAGCTCCAATGACATTTACAGTAACCATTTAGAAAGGAGTTATAAATTATGGCTATTGATAGCACAAAACTATTGGTTGCTGTAAAAGCCTATTCTCGTGGTAATGCTCTTCCACTTGATGCTTCGAGTGTCCATGAGACATTAGCAGCCGCACAGACCTATGCAGATTCAGCTATTGCTTATGGCGGTCAAGTCATTACCGCATTGGTTGACGGCAAGTATAAAGCATATATGCTTCAACCAAAAGCTGAGGGGACAGGTTTTAATCTTTCTCCTATTGGAATTGATGGTGAAATTGACCTAACCAAGGTAAAAGAGTATGTTAAGGTAGTAGAAGCTCTTCCAGAAACCGACCAAGAACAAGGCGTTATCTATATTAATACTACAGATAACAAAGGATATATCTATACTGGTTCTGGTTTCAAAGTAATTTTTGAGCAAGTTGAGAATCTTAAAGCAACCATTGAAGCCATTCAAGCTAAATTAGATAGTTTGACTGGTGAAGGTGAAGGTTCTGTAAAGAAAGCTCTTGCAGAGGCAAAGGCATATACAGATACTACTGTCGCTGGCAAGGCTGATAAAGCAACTACTTTAGCTGGATATGGCATTGCTGATGCTTATACAAAAGAAGCAACTAATACTGCAATCGCTTCTGCTATTGCGAAAGCAGACCATTTAAAGCGTGCTATTGTCGATACTCTCCCTGCTGTCGATGAAGCTGATGCTAATACTATCTATATGGTTCCAGTTGATGACCATTATGATGAATACATTCTCGTTGTAGCTAGTGAAGTCAAGAAATTTGAAAAAATCGGTGACAGCAAGGTAGACCTTTCTGATTACGCGACTAAAGATGAAGTTGCGACCGCCAAGCAAGCTGCAATTAATGCTGCTGCTACTGACGCTCAGACCAAGGCAGATGCCGCACAAACTGCCGCGATTGCAGAAGCGCAGAAAAAAGCCAATGCGGCTCAAGCTGCTGCCATTGCTGCTGCTGTTGAAAAAGATACTGCCACTCTGACAAGCGCAAAAGAGTATGCTGATGGTCTTGCTGCTAATTATGAAAAAGCAGGTGCCGCAGCCAAGGCTCTTGAAGATGCAAAAGCATATACTGATACTCAAGATGCCACAACGCTTGAACAAGCTAAAGCATATACTGATGGTCAAATTTCTCCCATTCAAGAGAATTTAAATACTAAAGTCGATGCTGCTCAAGTAAAAACTATTCTTTCTGAAAAAGTCGGTGACATTGCCGAAGGTACTACTATTAAGCAGTATATTGATACAAGCGTAGGTTCTGGTGGAACTGCTAGTGCAGAAGCAATTGCAGCAGCAAAAAAAGAAGCCATTGAAACTTCTAAAACTTACACGGATAACGCTTTAACAATTGTAGAATTTTAGGAGTTAAAATGGCTGTAGTTCGTGTATATACAACTGTGGCCGCAAAATTAAATAAATTACCAGTTAGCGATGGAAATTTAGTTTTTGTTTCCGATACCCGTCACCTCTATTTAGATTATAACGGTCTACGAATTAAATATAATTGTATCCAAGAATTTCCTACAGACAAAGATAGAATTGATAAATTAGCACCAGTTGAAGGCTATTATTATGTAGAAGAAACTGGCGTGATGTGGCGTTATAAAGACGGTTGGAAACAGCTTACTCCTTCTAATTTACAAACCATAACTTTTGGTACTTCTGTTGAAGATTTTCCAAAAGAAGGAAAAGAAACTATGATATATATTGCCGATAAAGCAATTTATAAATGGAATGCGGCCCTTCATACATATATGTGTGTTGCTAATAATACAGAATGGACAACTATTTAAAGGAGACATGAATGAGTCAAGTTAAATTTGTAGCTGCTACTCTTGCCGGCTATCAAGGCCTTGAAAATAAAGATGCTAATACTCTTTATTTCGTAGAAGAAGAGCAGCGCATTTACAAAGGTAATACCCCATATTCTGGTGGTATTTATGAAAAAGTAAGCGCACTTCCTACGCAGGGTAAAATTAATACCCTGTACATTGTAGGTGACAATGGCGACAACGTTGCCTATTGGGACGGCACCAAGTATATTACAGTTGTTAAACCAACAACTGTTGCCGCAGATCTTTCTGCTCTCACCCAGCGGGTTACTACAGCTGAAAATAATATTACTGCCGCAGATGGAAAATTAACGGTTATTCAAGGTGAAGGCGAAGGCTCTATTAAGAAAGCTGCTGCTGATGCTAAGCAAGCTGCTATTGACGCCGCTGCCACAGACGCTACTTCTAAAGCCGACAAAGCTCTAGAAGACGCTAAAGCTGATTCTGCTACCAAGAAAACAGAAGCCATTGAAGCTGCGACTGCTGAAACTACTAAGCAAGTTGGTGCTGCTAAAACCGAGCTACAGGCCAACATCGACAAGAAAGCTGACAAAGCTACTACTCTTGCTGGTTACGGTATCGCCGATGCCTATACAAAGGATGAAGCCAATACCGCTATTGCTGCTGCCGTAGCTAATGCGCACCATCTCAAGCGTGAAATCGTTAGCGTTCTTCCCGAGGTTTCCGAAGCCAACGAAGATACTATCTATATGGTTCCCGATGCTGGTAGTACAGATGCCGCAGGCTCTAACAAGTCTGTCTACACCGAGTATATGCTTGTCAACGGTGCCTTTGAGCGCATTGGTACTTCTGATGTAGACCTTAGCAACTACTTCACCAAAGACCAAGTAACTGATGCTATTGCTACTGCTAAGGGTGAAGCTGCTACTGATGCTCAGACTAAGGCAGATGCCGCTAAGGATGCTGCCATTGCTGCTGCCGCAGCAGATGCCACCACAAAGGCTGACGCTGCTCAGGCTGCTGCTATCACTGAAGCTGGTAAAAAGGCTGACAAGGCTCTTGAAGATGCTAAGGCTTATTCTGATGGTCTAGCCAAGAATTATGCTACTGCCGCCCAAGGCGCTAAAGCTGACTCTGCTGTTCAGGCCGCAGATGTTGTTTCTGGCACTGCTAATGGTACAATCTCTGTTAAGGGTTCAGACGTTGCTGTTAAGGGTCTAGGCTCTGCTGCTTATCAAAACAGCGATGTCTTTGACGCTTCTGGTGCCGCTGCTACTGCTGCTGCTGGTGCTCTTACTGAAGCTAAGGCCTATGCTGATACAAAGAAGACCGAAGCTATTGACGCTGCTGCCACAGATGCTACTACCAAAGCTGATAATGCTCTGACTGCTGCTAAAAAATATGCTGATGGTTTAATTGAGTGGGGTACACTCTAATTTAAATTAGATTAAGGAGATTGTATGTCTGCTGATATTAGATTTTACACAGGCGTGCAATCAGAGTATGATGCTCTTGGAATGGAAAGAATAGACCCTAATGGTATCTATTTTCTTTCAGATTCCAAGAGCATCATGAAAAATAATATCAAATATGGCAGTGGCGATGTTAAGGTCGCCACTGCTTCTGCCGCAGGTATTATCAAGCCTGGTGCTGATTTTGATATTGCTTCTGATGGTACGCTTACACTCTATAAAGCGATGTCTGTTAATAGTTTTTCAAACAATAGCGGCACGCTTGAAATCGGTTCTTCGCTTTCTTCTTCAACCTTCTCTTGGAGTTTAAGCAAGCAGCCTTCTAAACTGACAATTACGGCAAGTAGCCAGTCTTCTGATGTTAACAAAACACAATCTGGTTCTGCTTTGGTTTCCTTTACAAAACCATTGACTACCACGACAACCTTTACGCTTACTGCTACAGATACGCGCAACGCTGTTGCTTCAAAACAATCTACTATTTCTTTCCTAAACGGTAAGTATTATGGTGTAAGTAATATTACAGATATTTCTAAGATGGATGCGGCTTTTATTAAAGGTTTCACTAAAAACCTAGTATCTGGCCGCACTGGTTCATGGAGTGTAACTGCAAACGCAGGACAGTATATTTATTTTGCTATTCCTGCTACTTTTGGAACTCCTGTATTCTATGTAGGTGGTTTTGAGGGCGGTTTCAGCAAAGTAAAGACTTTTGATTTTCAGAACTCAAGTGGTTATACCGCTTCTTATAATATTTATAAATCAACTAACGCTGGTCTAGGTACAACTACGGTGGAGGTGAAATAATGCCAATTCAACTTATTGATAAAATTAAGCAGAAGAATAATGGCACTTTCAAACTTGTAGATGCATCTGACATTAATTGGGACACTAATGTTCCAAGCGATAAAGTTCCAGCAGACTATGTTAAAAAAGATGCGATGAATACGGCTATTGCGCAAGCGGTTGCCGCAGCCCCGCACCTTAAACGTGTTGTCTTAGCAAAGGGTTCTACTCTTCCTGCTGTTGGTGAAGATAACACAATCTATATGTTACCTGATTTAACTGAATCACAAAACGAATATACTGAATACTTTTGGATTAACGGAAAGTTTGAAAAATTAGGCGGTTCAAAGACTGACCTTACAAATTATCCATCTAGAAACGACATGGACACCGCAATCAATGCGGCTAAGAATGCAGCATCAACAGATGCACAAAATAAAGCAAATAAAGCTCTTACAGATGCAAAGGCGTATACAGACCAAGAGAAAGCAAAGTATCTTCCATTGGCAGGTGGAACTCTTTCTGGTAAGGTAAAATATGCGGCCAATCAATCTATCAGTGATAACAATGATTTGGTAACTAAAGCATATGTTGACGCTAAGGTCGCAGGAGTAAAGCCTGATGATATACTTACTCCTTCTCAGATTACCACTGGTACAGTCAACGGTGCCATTCAAGTAAAAGATAAAAATGTTCAAGTATTTGGATTAAAATCTGCCGCATATCATGAAGATACAGACTTTTTAACACCAAGTGATTTAACTTGGAATTCTATTGCGTAATATTTCAGAAAGGGCGTGAGCAAGATAGCAAGAGTAAAATTTATCAGAGATAAAGAACCTAATATCAAAGCCCTCACCGCAAGTAAAAAAGTATTAGACGGTGCATTATATGTCGCTACTGATACTGGTACTATGTGGATGGGTATTTCTGCGACCTCTCTGATGCAAATTAAAGATAATATCAATACAAACACTACTTATAATCTGACTAAAGACGGTAGCACAATTACCCTTAGTGGCAGTGATGGTAGTATAGTTTCTATTACAGATTCTAATACTATATATAGCAATGCTACTACTAGTGCCGCAGGCCTTATGTCTGCCGCAGATAAGTCTAAACTTAACAGCATTGCTACTGGCGCAAACAAGATTGTTGTAGATTCTTCATTCGTTGCCGATTCTACCAATCCTGTACAGAGCAAGGTAATCAAAACTGCTCTTGACGGTAAGTCTAATACTGGTCACAAGCACGTTAAGGCTGACATTACAGACTTCCCTACAAGTATGCCAGCAAGCGATGTCTACACATGGGCGAAAGCAGCTTCTAAGCCAAGTTATACTATTGGTGAAGTGAGTGGCAATCTTGCAGCTTCGCGCATTAGCGGTACGATTAGTGCGGCAAATCTTCCTAGCTACGTTGATGATGTTCTAGAATATGCGTCTCTATCTAAATTCCCAACAACGGGCGAATCTGGCAAGATTTACACAGCTCTAGATACAAATAAAATCTATCGTTGGAGTGGTAGTGCATATGTTGTAATTTCTGAAACCGTTGCACTTGGTACAACTCATTCTAATGCTGGCTATGGTGACGAATCTCGTGCTGCGTATAATCACTCGACTAAGACAAGTGGTAATCCGCACCATGTCACAAAAACTGACGTAGGCCTTGGTAATGTTGATAATACAGCGGATTCAGCCAAATCAGTTAAATATGCAACTAGCGCTGGTTCCGTTGCTTGGTCTAATGTATCAGGAAAACCATCTTCAATGCCCGCTTCTGATGTATATTCTTGGGCGAAGCAGCCATCTAAACCTTCATATACAGCAAGCGAAGTTGGCGCAGCTCCCGCAAGTCACTCTCACTCCTATCTACCTCTTTCTGGTGGTACAATGAGTGGCCGCATCCTTCGTGGCGCTGGTGGCAGTTGGATTTCTGCACGCAATAACGTTGTTGCTTTTGGTACTACCGCTAATTCACTGTCATACAATCCAGTTGTAGGCCAAAAGACTTCTAAAGGTGCTTGGACTGTTGGTAACTTAGCAGGTGATGAGCGTTTAGTGTTCTCTTATGATACAGATACGAATTTTGATGCTGGTAACAATAGCAACAATCAAACCTATTTGCCTATTGGCAATAGTTCACAGGAAATTATCACCTCTACTACAATTGGTTCACAGTCTGTAAATCATGCTAATACAGCGGGTTCTGTCGCATGGAACAATGTTTCTGGTAGACCTTCTTCTATGCCAGCTAGTGATGTGTACGCTTGGGCCAAGGCTTCAAGTAAACCTTCCTATTCTTGGTCTGAAATTTCTGGTAGGCCAACAATTCCTTCTGTTGGCAATGGTACTGTTACCATTACACAGAACGGTGCGACAAAGGGTACATTTACGCTAAATCAATCTGGTAATGCGACCATCGCACTCACGGATAATAACACGGTATATAGTTTGCCTGCTGCCACTTCTTCTGCTCTTGGTGGCGTTAAGGTTGGTTCTAATATTACTAATAGTAGTGGCACAATTTCTCTTACCAAAGCAAATGTAACTGCGGCTCTTGGATATACACCTCCTACTTCTGATACTAACACTTGGCGTCCAGAAGAGGTCATTATTTCTTCAACTCAACCCAGTGCAAGCACCTGCAAGTTGTGGATAAAAATTTAAAATTATTGGGCAAAGTATTATAATTTTTACTCTTTAATTTTTAGATACAATAGAGAGAAAAATCTTAAAGACACTACGAAGATATGGTAATGAAGTTAAATCAGATTCCATATAATAAAATAGATTAACTCTTACCATATCTTCTTTTATATATATGTATCACTGCATATCGCTAAGGAGAACACCATGAACGAATATCCTTATTTTAATCCATATGCGCCATATATGCCTATGCAGAATAGCGCGTATCCATCAGCAAACCAAATTCAAGGGGTTAGATTTGTGTCTAATCGTCAAGAAGCGGAGAGCTGTGCCGTTCCTCGTGGAACGAAAGCGCTGCTTATGGATTCAAATAAGGATATTTTTTATTTGAAAGAAACTGATATGAATGGTATATCTACTATTTCAGAATACTCCTTCAAAAAAGTTGAACCGCAAACTGCGGATAACTATATAACAAAAGATGAATTCAACAAATGGAAGGAGCAATATGAATCAATTATTTCAAACATTGCAGCAAACACAAATGCCGCAAAACAACCCAATGACCGAGTTGTTGGACTTCATTAAAAGTAGTAACATCACACCTCAGCAAGCCCAAGAGAAGGTTCAATCTCTTATCTCTTCTGGGCAGATGTCTCAACAGCAATTTGAGACGCTAAAACAACAGGCTATGAATATAGCCAAATTCTTCAATTAGTTTATCCCCTTGTGCGCACAGGATAAAATATTTCTATATACCACGATAGAAAGAAGATTATTATGGAAAATATGTCTCTATCCGATATTGCGGCAGTCACTAAAGACAACGACAATTGGGGCGGTGCTGGTGGCTGGATTTGGATTATTGTTCTTTTCCTATTTATGTATGGTAATGGCTGGAATCGCAACACCACTACAGAACAGCCTGTTACCGAAGCAGGTCTTTGCAACGCTATGAATTTCAATAATCTTGAAAATAGCGTTGGCCGCATGTCAAGACATTAATTGATATGTACAAGTAGCTTAAAATTTTTTGGGCAGAATTATGTAAATAGTTCTGCCCATTTTTTATGTATATTAGTAAAATTTTTAAAGAAATAAAAGGAGATAGAAATTGGGTAATTCTGTAAGTGTATGGGCTAAAGATGTTTCAAACACTGGCTTCACCGTTGTGGGTAAATTTAACAACAATGGCTATACATATGAGTATTCCGGTAGCCGTTTTACCCTTTCTATTGATGGCGTAGGTGATATTTATGACCAAAAACTAACGTTTTCAAAGGGTCAATCTTTTGAATTTTCCGCTTACTACAATGCAGGTACATCGTCCTCTGCCCGCACATACACGATTCACGCTTGGTGGGATTCAAGTGGCTTCAGTTATGTTGATAATAACTACGCGACTAGTACTGTAACAATTGGAGCGTCTGTATCTGTACCGCCAGCGGTAACAAATGTAAAATTAACTAGAAAATCAGACACTTCTTTGACAGGAAGTTGGACAAATAGCGGTAGCGGGACTTCTGCTGTTACAAAGAATACAGTCGATTTTTATGCAGAAAGCGGCGGCGGCGCATGGACGAACGGAGTAGGCGGTACAGGTGTACGAACTAGTCAAGCCTTCACTGGTGCGGCGAATAGTAGGTATCAGTTCCGAGTATCTTCTGGCAACAGCGCAGGCACTTCTGCTATACAATATTCAAATTTTCTATATACTACGCCAGCAACGCCCACTGTGTCTAATGCTATGGGTATTATCTATCCTTCTGCTGGTAGTTTAAACTTTACAGTAGACACAAGTGCGGCACATTATCCATCAGGTAAAATAGACTGGCAATATTCTACCAATGGTGGTTCCTCTTGGTCTAGCACATACACAAGCGATAGCTCGGTCGTGTCTGTCGCGTCTAGCGATTCTCGATTCAATAGCTTCATTATGGGTCTGAAAACCAATAATAATTGCTATATTCGTGCTCGATGTTATAATGCAGATAATACATTGGTATCTGATTGGTCTTCGCCAAAAAAGATTACCGTTAAAACACAGCCAGTTGCATACGTTAATCTCCCAAGCGGAGCTAAGATAAAAGCAGTGTATATCAATAAAGGATAATAATCCCAAGAAATAAAAGGAGTATAAATGAGAATTCTAAATGAGGAAGACGTTGAGATTAAAGAATCTGACGTTGATACCACGAAAGGCTATTTAAAATCTGATAAAAAATTTATTGTTCATCATGAGGAACAGCCAGAAATTTCAGAGAAAAAGCACTATGAAGTTGAACGTTTTGTCTTTAAAGATGGCTCGCAAATGCTTATTGAAACCAACGAAGACCCGCACGTAAAGGTCATTGATGACCAAGCAGGTATCTTTGAGTATGTAGACCAAGGCGAAGGTAATGTTTATCATGGCGCAGAAATTAAATCTGTAATTGACCAAGAGCATGTCGAGCATAAAGACGCATATGATGAATATGAAGATATTCAGCGTTATATTCTATATACTGAGAAAGAGCTTCAAGCACGTAAAGAAGCCGAAGAAAAGCAGGCTAAGCAGACTGCTTTTATGGAGAATGGCCCTGACCAGCTTGAGTCTAATACTACCTCTATTGGTGATTTAACTATTATGTTATCTGAGATTGTCGCGGGAAGTGATGAATAATGGCAGTATCTAAAATGGCCTTTAAAATCGTTAAGAGTGCAGTACAAATCCGTCTTGAGCGTGGTGAAGAGCTGGAAGACATTCTCGCCAGTTATCCTAAGCTGTCTGCGGAACAGGTTGCTGAACTTCGTGAATTCTATACTCCAAAAGAAAGTGAGTAACTATGGATTTTATGCTAGGAGCAATTGCTTGCGCACTTGTAATTACAATTGTCGGCACTGTTAAAAAGTTTGTCGTTAATCGTTTTTTACAGATGGAATCTGATATTAATGACCTAAATGAGCTTGTTTCCGAGATTGTTTCTGGAAGTGATGAATAATGGCACGTCCCGTTAAAGGTGTTTCCGCACTCGCTTTTAAAATCGTCAAGAAAGCCGTTAAGATTCGTTTAGATCGTGGCGAAACTCTTGATGATATTTTACACAGTTATCCTAAGCTATCTCAGGCTCAGGCCGATGAAATTCTTGAAGAATTCAAGAATTATAAAACCGAATAGGAGATTTTAAATTATGTTTGATTTATCATCTATTTCTACAATGATTATGCCGACTATTCTTGTTCTTGGTCTTTGTGTCGGCTATATTGTCAAGAATCTTGTTCCTAATGATTCCGTTAATCGCTTTATCCCTCTAATCGTGGGTGTTGTTGGTCTTGTCGCAGGCGTTGTTTCTGCTATTACTACTGGCACTCCCGTTACTCTTGAACTTATCGTTGGCTCATTAGTTAGTGGTTTATCGAGCGTTGCTGTCTACGAACAGTTTAAGAATCTTATGTGCGGCAAGACTAAATAATTAAATAAAAAGAGCCGCAAATCGCGGCTCTTTTTTTATTTCCAATAGAAAGGAAAATTATGGATTGGAAAAACATTCAAGCTGATGTAACAAAGATTCTGCCTTGCGACTATACCGCAGGTCGTGAAGGTGCCAATATTACTGGTATTACCATTCACCATATGGCTGGTAATCTTTCTATCGACCAGTGTTATAATCTATGGAGTCGTTCACAGACTTCTGCTCACTATGCGGTTCAAGCTGATGGTGAAATCGGCCAGATGGTCAACGACTGGGATACCGCTTGGGCTTGCGGCAACTGGTATGCCAATACTCATACTATCTCTATCGAACACGCCAATAACAATAGTAATCCTTGGACTGTCTTCCCTGCTACTCTAGAGTCTGGCGCACACCTTGTTGCTGCTCTTTGTCTCTATTACAACCTTGGCCGTCCTCAGTGGCTAGTCAATGTCTTCCCCCACAAGTATTGGTCGTCCACAGCATGCCTACCTATTAACGATACAGAACTTCTTACCAAAGATGGTTGGAAACTTCTAAAAGATATTCAAGTTGGCGAAGAAGTTGCTAGCGCCGTAATGGATGATTTATCTATTGTTTGGGCACCTGTCCGCCGCTTAGTTCCAGTCCATACTTCCGACTGTTGGTTAAGCCGCGACCTTGAAGCCACATCTGACCATCGCATCCTTGCCAAGAGTCAGTTTGGCAAAGAAGTTGTCACACCTTGGAAAGATGTTTGCGGCTGCACAAAAAAGAAAGTGACAAACACTTATTATTTACCAAATGCAGGTGAAATGTACGGTGAAGGTCTGCCGCTAACTGATACAGAACTTGAGCTTATTATTGCTGTTCAGGCTGATGGTCATTATTCACGTGATTCTCGCCGCGATGGTGCTCTTGAGAATGTTCGTTTCCATCTTAAAAAGGAACGCAAGATTGAACGTCTGATTGAGCTGCTTGACGATACTGGTTATACCTACTCCATCAATTGCAAGAAAGATGGTACTACAGACTTTATCATCGAAAAGTCTTTACATGATTTTGCCGAGCAGTATCTAAAAGATAAGCATTTCACTATGGAATTTGGTTTCGCTCTTGATAAGCGCCAAAAGGAACTATTCCTTGACCGCATTCAGGATTGGGACGGTTGCCGTGCTGGTTACTATTATTCATCTGCCGCACAAGATAATCTTGATGTGGTTCAGATGATTGCTGCTACTGCTGGTGTTGGTACTCAAATGCTTGAGGGTGACCGTGTAAACTTTAAGAAGCAGTTCCGTTCTGTTCAAAATGCTAATGCCAAACGTTGCTATGATAAGAAAGTTTCTTGCGTTACCGTTGATACGGGCTTTATTCTTATTCGTCAGCATGGCCGCACTACAATTGTTGGCAATTGTCCAGGCGAACTAGCGGGTAGTCAAAATGCCGAATACATGAGTCGCGCGCAGGCTTGGTACGATGCAATGAAGAACGGTACCGAAGCTGCTCCTGCTCCTTCTACAAATACGCCTACTCCCGTTCCTGCTCCTACTAATAAGGCTCCGCAGGGCAAGGCTATTGTAAATGTTCACTATGCTCTCCGCAACCTCAACGGTGGCTGGAATGACACTGTTACTAATTTCAATAACACTGATTCCAATGGTTTTGCTGGTGTACCTTGCGGCAAGCACGATTATCTGTGCGCTTGGGTTGACCGTGGTACTCTCAAGTATCAGGTTCACACTCAGCAGGACGGCTGGCTAGACTACGTATCACAAGGTAATCAGAATGACCTTATTAACGGCTGCGCTGGCATCGGTGGCCATGCGATTGATGGCGTTCGTATGTTCTATATTACTCCAAAAGGTGAAAGCTATAAGCAAGTATACTATCGTTCTCAGACTGTTGACCGTGAAGGTTGGCTAAACTCTGTATGCGATGACGGTTCTACATATGGCGGCGATGATTACGCTGGCATCTACGGTGAAGCTCTTGACCGTCTACAGGTCTGCATTTCTGATGCTAATCCTTTTTAATTAAATAAAATAAGGGGTATTCTCTTAATTGAGAATACCCCTCTTTTTTTTTATAGCTTTTAGAAAGCCGATTCAGTTCTATTGATTTCGATATTTGCCGCACATCCAATACAAATAGCATCTGCGGTATCGCTATCTACTTCTTTTTCATAGTGCTCTTGGATAAAATCAATGGCGGTTTGTTTTTGCTCCGCTCTCTTTCTACCCCATGACATACCGTACTTATCTTTCAGCACCTTGCGCCAGTGTGATGGAGATAAACAGTATAGATTCTTTTCATGCTTCTCACACCAAAATAAAATCATAGCCTGAACATATGCTAATTTCTTATATGTTTCAACGTTGCCCATCTGCAATTGAATATCTTCATATACGATACCATCAAAATGATAGGTTCCGTATAAATCATCTAATTCATAAAGAAATGCAGTCAGACGCTTTCCTAACTCTTGGTTAGAATGGATAGTAAAAGCTCCGCAATTTAAGATTTCATCATTATCAAAAACAGCAACGCCTGTTGTATTCAGGCTTTGGTCTAATGCTAAAAGACGCATTAAACATCAATCCCAGCAAAATCAAGTTTATTCGCATATAGTTTAGCAAATAGGACTGTATTCGTAACTGCACCTACGCCATTTGGGACTGGCGTAATGTATGCGGCCTTGTCTTTTACACTATCATAATTGACATCGCCACAAATACGACCATATTCATCATAGTTAATGCCAACATCAATGATGTTTAAACGGAATGTGTCAAGATTGGAAGTATTAAAATGTTTTGGTTGTCCAATAGCAGAAACAAATACATCTTTATCGCTAAAATTATTCATTCCTTCTGTTGAAATAAATTTGCTTTTACTGTGATAAAGCGTTACAGTGCAATCTTGTTGTAATAATAGTTCTGCGAGAGGTCGCCCAACTCGCATGGACCTGCCAACAACGGCGACATTAAGACCCGCAAGATTATTATCATAGAGTGTTTGAATAATTTTTAGACATGCCGCAGCAGTACAGGGAGCCTTGCGATATGCAATAGGGTCTTTGCTGCCATATAGATGTGCCGAAGATTTATTAGAAAGACCATCAATATCAAGCCGCATTGGAATCATATTATATAATGATTGAGTTGCTTCGCCATAATCTGAGATAAGAATTATTCCATTGATATTTGGGTCTTGTGACCATCTGCGAATTTGTAGACTTGCATTTTGAATTGTGTCGCATTGAACTGAGACTATTGTAGACTTATATTTCTCGGCATTGCGCTCAATGGAACGGAGATACGAACCAGCTGCCGCATCATTCGCTCGATAAATAATACCAAGAGTAGGATTAAGTGTAGGATGCGGGTCAATGGCAACTGTCTCTAGCTTTTTAATAGTAGATTCAATTATCTTGTCCATAGACACGCTCCTTAGTCGATATTGCTCGTGCCGAACCCGCCGCGATTTTCTGCCGCGAGTGAAGCAACTTCATCAAAGATGATGTGCGGCTGAACCTTATTAATACGGAACTGACAAAGGCGTGTACCCTTTGGAATTACTACTGGAAACGTAGCATATACCGGATAGCCCCATTCATCGTCAGGCCCGCAGTAAGTTGGGTCAATCACGGAATATGCGTTCGTCTGTAGCACCTTGTAACGCTTAAAAGTAGAAGAACGTGGAACGAAATTGGCTTCATACCCTTCGGGAAGTTTCATTGCAACGCCAAGAGGGATAATAGCAAACTCTCCTGCTTGAAGCGTAACCTCTTTTCGAGTATAAAGGTCAATCCAAGAGCCATTGGGATTGACTTCTAGGTGTGGCATACCCGGCCAATATTGAATCTTAATAGTCTCTGAATTACTCAAAAATATCATCCTCACTATCATCGTCATCAGTGGAAAGCATAGACTCTGCCGCATAAGGTAATTCTACATCAAAGATAGGAATAGTAGGTTCCTTAATATCATTGACAGTGAAAACTGCCTTGACCTGGTAGAACGAATCTACGACCTCTCCGCGCTCTTTGACTAGCTTCTCGGAATAGCTAAAGGCAGATAGAGAATAACCATCCTGTGCGGCTTGCTTCTGTAGCTCTTCACGAAAAGCTACCACATCTTCAATCGTCTCAACACGATACTCAGCGGTGTTCTTGATAACGTAATGGCGCATGATTAAATACCTTCCTCAATAACAGGTAGAGTCGTAAGACCCTTAATTTTACTTACTACTTCTGGAATATAGCTCTTAGGCCCAAGAACATAGATTTCTTGAATACCATATTCTTTTTCTAGATACGGTGTAAGATTTTCTTCAAATTCAGGGAACCAACACATCTTCTGTGAATCAACCTGCTCTGTATCACCTTGTACCATAAACTTAATAGCTGATGCGGGGAAAGCCGCCACGATTAGCTTATTCATTATTCCACCTCAATTACAAAATCTTCTGCTTCAAATAGCATAAACATATAAACATTATCGGTCTTATATTCTTTAATCCAAATCTGATAAGTATCTTCGGCGTGCTGATATTCAATGTCAAGAATGCGGCCACGGAATGCAAGACATTCTTTGAGTTCTTGAATCATCTTATCATAATTTGGGTTTTTAAGATTGAAGGTAGTGTAATAATGAAGTTCATTATTAAGTAACATATAGTAATGCTTTTTATGATGTGTTGAAAGCCATGCCCCTACATTGACGAACATTGCATTTACTTCATCCTGTGAAGGTGGCGTAATCTTGGCATACATTTTTTTGTTAATTTCGTAATTATTAATAGTAGTGTCCAAGCT
>ERZ1034865.851-NODE-851-length-15960-cov-4.008111_pt1 | contig 15960 bp, 9 predicted proteins | sample MGYA00520632_ERZ1034865 | MGnify/ENA primary metagenome ERZ1034865 (study PRJEB33766, sample SAMN09781738) | gut metagenome | biome: gut microbiome | host: Homo sapiens | place: Madagascar | study: EMG produced TPA metagenomics assembly of the PRJNA485056 data set...
TACAAACCCTGCTGTCCCTTGGCAGGTGCATTTACCAGGCCAGAGCTACCAGCTGCATCAGCAGTCGCACCCTTAAAGTTGGTGTAGGTTGTATCCTTATCAGCACCCCAAACAGCAGTGCCATCCGCACTCCAACGCAGGATCTGCCCATCAGCACCACCTACCGGAATGTGCTTGTTGCCGCTCGTGGTCGGGTGTACATATTTGTTTGCACCGTCTGCAACACCATCCAGCTTCTTCTTATCGGCGGCACTCATCAGGCCGGCGCTCGTGGTGCTTGCAGCTCCATAGGTGGTGTTCGGCGGGGTCGTCCAAGCACCGGTCGAATCCAACCAGCGCTGCGCACCCTTCGTCGGGCTGGGCACCAGGCCGCTCTTGCCATCCGCATCAGCCGTTGCGCCGCTCATCACGCTGTAGGTGGTGTCCTTTTCGTTCACCCACTTAGCGGTGCCGTCCGCGCTCCAGCCCAAAATCTGGTTGGCACTGCCGCCTGCAGGGATATGCTTATTCCCGCTGGTTGTCGGGTGGGTGTAATTCTTCAGCCCGGCCAGCTTATTCTTCTCAGCAGTGGTATAGTCGTTGGTCGAAAGTCCCTTGCCATCAATCTTATCCACCTTACCGGCCAGCAAAGCTTTAATTTTCTGCCAAAAATAAAGCAGACCGTCATAATTCAAAAATGCCATATTGTTTCCTCCTATTCGGTATTCGTAATTCGCTCTGGTGCCTTAAAGCCCCATTTAGTTAATTAAAAATTGCAGACATGTTGCGAATATAATCATCATGAATTGATTTTACCGCATCATTATAAGCCACAAAATCATGCATATTCATACACAGAGCTTTACCATTCTTAACCAGCTCTGACACATGAGATACTACTTTCTCAAAAGCCTCTTGTGTAATCCAATCTGCGTCATATCCAAACGTATGCATAAATGGCATAATAAGTGGCACATTTCCATCCACAAGAGAATCTATTGTGGCATTAAATTCGTCAGCACCATTATAACTTCCTAAACCAATCGGAACTACAATTCTTGTGTCATACGAATTTTCGTACATTGATTTTTTAAGTGAAACTCCATCTTTGATAAAACCAGAACAACGCACATAGTCAATCTTATAAGAAGATAATATCTTTTCCATTGTGTCTGAATATTTATGACCACTACAAGAAATCATAGTCGGATTATATACACCGACAGTTTCTAATCCGCCCAATTTTTCTGCAATATTCGCAGTTAAATTTTGGATGCCCTCATCAGTTGAATAATCCCATGTATGATTGCCAAGATAAGGTGATATATCATATCCCATCCTAATAAGTTCTTTTGTGATTTCATAATTATTCGTTGCTACTTCCACGACATTTCCGACAAAACCATATTTTTTTAATATTGTAAAACGAGCATCAATCTCAACCACTTGGTCAAAGTCAAAAACTACAACAGGGAGAATTTTTTCCCCGTATGCTGATTCGTTATATTTTAAGAACTTTTTTTCAAACCGACCGTTAAATAGCTTAAAATTCACTTTGGAGAAATCACTTGTCTTAGATTCACCACGTACATAGGCGATATTTTCTGGAATGATATATCCCACGTTTACCCCATTCACGTTGAATACTGATGGAGTCAGTAAAGAAACGTATTTACCATCCTTATCATAGGTTGCTAACTGACCAAAATTGACTAAATCACCATTTTCGACAAAATAATATGTATTATTTTGCGTCACTGGAATAGCTTTGAATGTATGATACTCGTCAGTTTTATAACTGTCATTGATTGTTTGACCAGCCCAGTTTGAGGGTCTTTTATTTGCTATAACAGACGAGTTGTCGAGTAAGTTTTTGGATAATTCTATTCCATTTACAGATTTGCTTAAATCTTCCTTTAGCTGACTAACATCCTTACTCAATGATGTAACGGTCTCTGTATTTTTATTGGCTTCTTGGGTGCTTTTATTAACTTCAGTTGATATATTATCAATACCATCTTCAATATGGTTTAAGTGCGAAGCTAACAATTTTTGACCAGAATTAAAATTTTGTTTTTCATATTGCAAAATGTATCACCTCTTATCCCAACACCACACTGCCCAGTACAGCCTTACCTAACACTGCAACATCTTCCTGTTCAACATCTCCGCGGATCATCGCGTCGATTTGGCTGTTAGTAATCTCGTCAATCACAGCTTCCGGGTTTGGGGTATTGATAATCAATCGCCCCTCTCCATCCGCCGTCACGCTCGTAATACCGGTGCCGCGCACCTTTACCGTGCCCTTTGCCACATCACCATGTTTCAGTTCCAAATTGGCTTCTGTGGCATCAGCCTTGCTGGCCCCAATCGTAAAATCAGTATCATTCAGCATTACCCAACCAGAGTCATAAATATACAAATCTCCGGGCGGCAGGTAATAAATCTTCCCGGCCAGCGGGGCCAATGGCAGCTCACTTACTCGTTCCAGGTCGCTGCCAATCTGTACGCGCTTGCCGTCCGTGTCCCGATAAGTGTTTCCCGTATCCAAACAGCAAACCAGCTGTCCATCCACAATAGGAGTTTTATCCAGCTGCGACTGTTGGATCTCGCATAAAGAAAGTTTTGACATCGTAAAACTCCTTTTTGTAATAATAAAAAAACCGCCTACCTGCGTACAGATAAGCGGTTTCGATTCAGTATTTAATTTGACAAATTTTGCATTGACAGTATAATAATAGCAGAACTAAGGCACCAACGTTTATTCCTTTTTTCTCATCCAGTTAATCTCCATAGACGTAATAGGCGGTCAAGCCTCCCATCTGCCGCAAGGCATTGTGGAGCGCCCCTACTTTGCCTTCCGGCAAATTCATTTTTGCCAGGAGGTGATGCTTATGCCAGATCTATCCTTTGTTGATACCATCGTCATTATTGGGCAAGACCACGACTTCAGCCGTAGGAGGGATTGCCCTTACATCCTTTCTATTAAATAATTTGTGGATGTTTCTAATAATCGTAATTTTCTATAGGAAACGCTGTTAGATATAGTAGTTCCATCAAGCATTTTCAATGCAAACTGTCCTGTAACTCTGCGACCAGAAATAAAGCACTCCTGTTTGTCGTAGAGGACCTTGTCCCACAAGCGATAACCCTTTACAATGTATGGGGCCTGGTTAGCTTTACGGATACCGCCCTTAAGGATCTTTGCTTTGTGCAGCTGCCTATTATGATGCCGTACTGCTCTGGAACGATAACACACATCACAAGGACTTGCTGTAGGATGCCCACTAATGCAACGAGCGTCGCATGTATGGCTCTTTGCAATGTTGTATTTTGTTCGTAGCAGTTTGGTGATATACCCATAGGTATTTTGCACCAGGATTTCAAGTTCACTGTGCAGTCTAAACAATAGGGTATTACGCATGATACCCATGAAAGCAGCATCCGTGAGAGCATGTCCGTGTTTTTTTCCACCCAATGTAATAGTGCCTGCATGAATTGCTTTATGACAGGCAGCACATAGGACAACCAGGTTATTCGGAGCATTACTTCCTGTTTTACGACTTTCAATGTGATGCACATGTAGCTTGACAGGCTTTTTCTCCGTGGGGTGAGCACCGCAGCATTGACAGGTGTATTTGTCCCTTTTTAAGACATACTGACGAACATTGTATTCGTCATACATCTCACCAAGCTGATAGTCCGTTCCTACAGGCAGAGGCTTTCCTTCAAGCATTGCTTTCAAACGTTGTGTATCAAATTCGGCCGTTTCGATTCTCACAAGAGTGATGGGCAAAATTTTGCAAATGTGCTTGATGACGGTGATATGCTCTTGAATTTTCACTTCAACCGAAGGAGCCAACCAACCTTTATGCTTGCTATGGACACGATTATTGAATCGTGGTGCACGGTAACGGGTTTTACAGTTTCTTCTTGCACGACGGAATTCCCGGCGTGTAGAGAGCAAATCCACCACATTGTTACGTGGAGTGAGTTCTTCACTGTAAAGTTCTTGCTTCTCAGTGGTCGCTGATAGGCCGATGTGTTTACTGCCAGCATCTACACCAAGAGAAACAGGCTGTTTATATCCTGAACTACCGTACATAAGTTTGATGGTAAACGGTGTCCGTTTCACAACAGACGCTTTTTTCTGTTCCAGCAAGATCCTAGCCTTGCGTGGCGAGCATGGCATCAGAGGCTTGCCGTGCTGATTTAACACATACACATATTGCATAATGCTATGCTCCTTCCTATGATTATTAGCAGCTAAAAGAAAGCTACTCTCTCTTCCGAGGAAGAGTTGGAATCCTTCCCCAATGTCACAAACGGTTTAATACAGCCACACCTGTCGGCCTTACCTCAGCTTTTCGTGATGTGTTGTCTTAGAGCGTGCAGTTAGGATTAACGCCACACGGTAACTATCTATTCGTCTGTAACGTAGTGCTCAAAACACTTAGGGTAGTCAACATACCTTTGTAGGCACAACTTTACTTGCGGATTTGTTTTTTGCAAACCCACAGTTTTAGTCGCGGGTTATTGATTATTGGCGTTGTATTCACCGGGGTTCAAACCGTCGTAGCAGTTATCACGTTTTTTCGTGGTAACAAAAAGTAAAACCGCCCTGTCCAGTCCACAGAGCGGTTTTGTGCTATGATGGTTTAACCATTGTAGTTTCATCGTAAACTGAGGCGCGACCGTCTATGTCGGTGCCTTAGTTCTACTATTATTATATATTCAACATCGTTGTTTGTCAATACAAATAAAACCTTCGCTGCACAGTGCGTGTTCTCCCACTCGCAAAACACTGGCTCCACAGCGAAGGTGTTTTTTATGTCATTTTAATTTGAAATAACGAACCTCAAGGCCGTTTCAGCCAATGGTCTTCCAGGTAATAGCGCCCTCAACAACCTTCACGCGGGTATCCATGGCGGTGTTCAGACCGTCAGCATACTTCTTTGCGGTATCACGGGCAGCATCAGCCTTGGTGGTAGCGTCAGCAGCGGCAGCACTAATAGCCTCGCTCTTGGCGGCAGCCAGCTGTTCAGTGCTCACCTTTGCGTCCCAAGTAGCCTTCTGTTCCTTGGTCACATGGATGTCGGCATTGGCAGCGTGCGTATCCAGGGCGGCCTGCACAGCCTTGATCTTCTTGTCAGCTTCGGCCTTGGTGTAAGCGTCCGGCACAGCAACGTACAGGCCATCTTCCTCCACAGTGATGGAGTTGTTAGCCTTGGCGCTTACTTTAACACTCACACTGATCTTGTTATCATCGGAAACAGTCACATTAGCGGTGGAAGTTGCCAGGCCAGTATAAATGTCAATCAGGCTGCCAACCGGGATCTTGATCACATCGCCGCTGGTAATGGTCAGCTCAATGTTTTTGTCCTCAGCGTTGTAAGTACCGCTGGTCACAACCAGATCCTTGCCCAGCGCAATGGTCAGTTCATCGCCGCCAAATACCGGCAGCTTGATGGTGCGGGTGTCTGCGTCATAGGTGGGGGCATGAACAACGCCAGTCAGGGTGGTAGTAACCGGCTCGCCGCCCTTGGCAACACTCAGCACACCCTCATTGTAGGTAACATCGGTAACAAACACACCCTTGCCGCCAACAACGCCCGCAATCTTGGCATCAACGTAGCTGGCAACAGCCTTGGTGGTCGGCACATTGTCATCGCTGGCGTTGGAAGCCGGGATCTCAGTTACGGTGGCCTTGTTCAGCTGGATATAGCTGGTGCCATTGAACACATGCAGGGTAAAGTCACTGGTGCGCACATAAACAACGCCCTGCACCTGGCCGGAAGCAGGCAGGGTGCTTACCAGCTTGCAGCTCTTGGTGTATTCAACTGCGCCCTTAAAAATCTGCAAAGTGTCAGTCAAAAAATACAGGGTGTCGTTGTCCTTTGCCTGCAGGGCTTCAAAATTTGCTTTGGTGCCATAATTAAATTTTACTTCTGCCATAATTGTCTCTCCTTAATTTTTACGTTGTTGTTTTGTCAATCAAAATTCCTGCCAAACAAATCCAGTGCTTGCAGTGCTGAACGGTTCAACAGCAAACTTCCCCGTATCCAACAGCTGTACAATCCACGGCTCATACTTGCCCGCGGTGTTTTTAATCATTACGGTCTGCCCGGCATAAGTGTCACTGCTGTTGTTCAGCTGTTCATTGGCTTGTCCGTTGCTGTCAAAAACACGGGTACGGGGGCGGATCGCCTGCTTGCTCTTATCGTCACGGATGTAATAAAACTCCGATGTATCCTTGGTAATAACCAGGTCTTTCTCATCAATAATTCCATTCGTAATCGCCGTATCCAGGTTTTCCGCGTTACCATAGCCCAACTTGCTTGTGGTTGCCATTCTCCCAACTCCTTTCTCCATTTGTCGCTATATAGAAAAACGCAGGCGGCCAAGCCTTAAAACTCAACCACCCGCATATTTCCATCAGTTGTACTATCACCACCGCTGCCGGAACCGCCGCCGCTCTTGATCTGCACCGCGTTGCCAATCGGGTTTCCGTTGGCGGTCAGCTGCAGCATCTCATTCTTGTAGCTCAGGTTGTCGGCTTTGTTATTCATCATGCTGTTGTTTTTGTCGATCATAGCTTTCAGCATGGCCTGCATCGCAATAATCCGCTGGTCCAAAGCGTTCAGCGCCTCATCCGGGATCGTGGCCGCCCAGTCGTAAACGTCAATAATTTTAATTTCGCCCGGCCCAACCTTGCGGATATACTGGGTGGTCCCGCCTTCAGCATCCATCTCAATGTTGCCAAAAGTCAGCTGGAACTCAATCACACCGGCCTCACTGGTCAATGCTGTGTCAAACGGCAGCTTGTATTCCAGCTTGTTTTTATACAGCTCGTCACTCAGCGTCAAAAACTCGGTGCGGTATTTCTTACTCACCGGCAACCGGTATTCCAGCATCACCACATAGTCGCGCATGTCTTTGCCCTTGTATTCCGGATCAGCCAAAAAATGCAGGGTGTCTACTAGCTTGCTCTGCTGCATCACGCGCTCCACCACACTGGCGGTCAGGGTGTTGTCCTCGTTAATCAGGATCGTGTACATTGCTCGTCTCCTTTCCGCCCACAATGTAGTCAAACTCATTGCGGCTGATTTTGCCCTTGTGCCACAGCGCATTTAGGGTCGCTTCTTTTAATCGGCGATCCAAATACAACCGCCGTAAACTCTCCACAAAGTCGCTCATAGCACACCTCCTTCAATCAGGCTCAGGGTATAAGCATCAATAATAGCCTCAGGGGTTTTGGGCCCCAAGGCTTTCAGCTTGTCATATTCGTAAACACTGATCTCTTCCAGCTGCACGGTATCATATCCTGCCGCCGGAATGTTATAGTATCCGTCAACATGCCAGATGTAGCGCCCATCACTGCTCACAATTCCTTCGGCATCATCTACCGTGCAGTTCACCATAATTCCGTGTTTCGCCTGGTATTTCACAAAACTCAGGTGGTCAAGGGTATCAATCACCTGGCCGTTATATATCACCTTGTAATACATTTCGTCCCTCAACCTCCTTTACACGCTGAACATCACGCGCACGCCATGCTGCTCATTCGGGGTAACATAGCTGTAAATCTGGCCGTCTGCCGCAACCTGCAAAAAGTAATCTGCATACTGAACATTCGGGCTGCGTGTCCAATAAGTGGTGGCCGCGCCATCATCGTCATAGCAGATTCGGCTCTGATTATCCGTCATGTAACTGATCGTTGTACCTTCATAAATATACGGCTCACTGTTCATGCTGGGGTTCAGCTCATATGCAGCCGGTATAAAGAAGTAACAATCCGCCGTCACAATTTCCTTAGATGTTCCGCCCGCACTGGATGTCACTTTTACCTGCTGGATCAACTGCTGCCATCCAATCGGCAAGGCATTCGGCAGCCGCTTGTCCAGGTAGGTGCGCAGCGTTGCTGCGGGCCAACCACCATTGTTGTGATAGCTGCTGGTAATCGGCATCTTGCGTGCCAGCGTATTTTTCGCTAAAAACGTCATTGCGCAGCGCTTGTTTGTGTTATCGCTTAAATAAAACTGCTTAAATCCGCACATCTCATATTCGCGGGTTTCATGCGGCCATGCAGCCAGCTTCCGGCAGGCATTGTCGCCCAGGTCTGCATACCAAACTTTCGCCCAGTACACATCACCCTTGGCAAACCGTTCATATTCCCCGTCATCTGCCTTGGCACAACCAAACACCAGCGTTGCATTGGTTTGTGTAATTCGTCCACGGTTAATCTCGGTGTAAACAATGTCGTCACCGTAAATGTTAGCCGTATACACATGCAGGTTGTTTTCGCCCTTCTTGTGGCGCATTACCACCATGTCACGGGTTCCAACTGTGGCAGCTGTTGCGCTTTCGGTGCCCCAACTGATCTTGGCTCCATTATTGTTCCAAATGCGGATGCCGTTCATGCCGTTGGTTTCAAAACACTGCATCAGCACAGCATTGGCCGTATCGGTTGTGGTCATCCGGTAATCTACCGCCAGCACCCAGTCCCGGTCTTCCTTCAACAGCTGCACACCAGTGTCCACATAGTTGGTGCCATCAAAGGTCTTTTTCTCGTTAATCAAAACCTTCTCTTCAATGTCAGAGTAGCTAAAGTCGTTGCCCATCGTAATGGTCACAGCGTCCTTGGGGCTAACCACCTTATTCTCTACACCAACCTTTTTCATTGCGTAAATCTCAACCGGGCGCAAACTGCCAATCTCTTTGCCGTCAAAGTAACCAGAGGTGTATTCGCAGCTGTCATATACCGCATTGATGTCCTTGTCTCCGTTCACATATCCGCCCTTGTCCCAATGGTCAAACAGATAGAACTTATAGGCACCTTCCTCCGCCGTATAGGTCGGGGTATCGCTTTCGTACAGCACCATACTGCCATAAGGGGCAGTGGTTTTTTGCTTCTCAACGCCGTTGTTCAGGTAGCGCACGGTATACTGCCGCACGCTTTCGGTATACTTGGCTGTCACGGTCTGGTTGGTAAATACCGTAATAAATTCTGTGTCCCATCCGGCATAGGTAAAGTCGGTACTCACCGTGCTCTTCTTGGTCGGCTTCGGGATCGGTTTCTCCGCACGGGTCACAGGGTCAACAGCCTTGCCGCCCTTGTCAATGTACTGCACGTCCAAAACTGTGTGCTCGTCATCATCATTCACAAAGGTCCATGTAAACTGTTCCACCAGCGTGTTGTAGCTAATCTTCAAATCCGGCCACTGCTCGTTATATTCTGCCAGCTTCTTTTCGCGCATAATGGGCACATGAACTTTGCCTTCCAGCACCGAGTGTTCCGTGTTGTACCCATTTTCATCCAGGCCGGTCATTGTATACAGCCGGTCAAGCAGCGCCGTATCCTCGCATTCCCAATCCAGGCCAGTCAGGCGCACGCGGTTCAAACCTGTGCATTTTTCCAACATGGCTTTCAGGTCAATGGTCGGGCAGCTCTCCACCACCAGGGTGGTCATGTTCTCATAGCTGTCAATCTTCAAATCGGTCAGGTGGTTCAGGTTCTGTGCCGTCAGGCTTGCAATCGCAGGCAGTTCAGCCTTTTCAATCTTGCCACCCTTGGCGAACGCCACACCGGTAATACCGCTGCCGCCAGCATAAAAATCGGTCAGGTTTACGCATCCCGCCAGGCTGATGGATTTCTTCAGGTTCGGCACATTCTGCAAGTTCAGGTGCTCCAGCAGCGTATTGTTGCCAACCGCAAAGTCGGTCAGGTTTGTGTTGCGGTAGCCTTCGGTGCCGTTACCAACCTGCAAATCGGTCAGTTTCACACCATGGCTAAAATCAACATATCCAGGGTAAAATCCGCTAATGTCACCAATGCTCTGCATCAGGCTGGCATTGTAAACATAAACCTCGGTATCGTTCATGGCTGCAATCGGGCACTCAATCGTGTAGGTCTGGCCGCGCTTGCCGCGCATCTTCACCGGGTTGGAGCCATACAAAACGCTCACATAGGTATCTGCATACGGGCGGATGTGGAACGTGCCGTCCGGCTGCACACCCGTCCAGTTGGTCGGGGTATAGCCACGGATTGTCATATCGTCAGCCGTACAGGTCGTGCCGCTGTACTTGCTCGCAATGTACTTTTCCTGGTACTTCTGGTACTGGCGGCGCTGATGGCGCTTGTTGCCGTGCATCATCGGCAGGTAACTGGTCGTGCCATTATCCTCGTAGGTGCGGAAATATTTGCGCCGCATATCCATAATCCAAAGCTTTTCGGGCTTCACATCCTGGTACGCCTCAATCTTGCGCAGAATACGGTTTGCACTCCAGGCCAAAGCGCTCTCGCGGTTCAGGTACATCTTCTGCAGATCGTCCGCAAAAAGATCTCGTACCTTGCACCACAGTTTGCTGTCTGCCGCGTTAAACACGCTCTTGGTGCCAATGGTGTCGATGTCCTCATAGCCGTAAGTCAGTGTCAATCCGCCCTCGTTGTCGTTGCCCTGGCAGGTATCATTGTCATAGTCCATACAAAAATCCCAATGGATCAGATCCTCTGTATGGGGGAACACATTCTTGGCGCGGTTATCCACCATTGTGTGGCGCTCAGTGAACAGATAAAAGAACAGCACACTGTCCTTGATAAAGTGGTCCTCAAAGTGGGTCTTAAACTCTTCATCATCTGCATTTACTACCCAGGTCAGCAAGCTCTGCCAGGCATTCTTTGCCGCCTGTGTTTCTTCCTCGGTGCAGTTTTTGCTAATATAGCGGAACTCAAAGCTGTGGTCGCCGTCCCAGGTTTCCTGGCTCAGATCATCACTCAAAAAGCGGGTCTGGGCATCGGTGTTGTTATCAATCTCAACAATAACTTCCTTGTGGTTTTCGGGGTCCATGCCCTGGGTGTCATTGTTCTTCTTGCTGTTGCCAATATCACCGCAGGCGTAAAAATGCCACTGGCCGTCCTTAAACACTGTCGCGTTCTCCACGTCCGTCTCCTGGATAAACACCACGCACGGGTAAAACGCCATCGTGTCGCGCACCTTCGGGTTCTCTTTCTTTGCCTTGCGGGTATATGGGTTAAACGTGTTGTAATCATCTGCAATGCAGGCGTTGTTTGCGTTTTCAGAGCTTGCAATATTTACCTTGATATTAAAATATTTCTCCGGGATACTGTTCTCGGTCAAGGTATAGGTGCTGCCGGTGCTATCATCGCTAAACGTAAATCCGCCGGAACAGTTAATATCAATGTTTCGGCCACTCTCGCCATACGCATTGGAGCTGGTGCCCTGGCCTTTATGGCTGCCGGTCGCGGTCCAGTTATCCTCCACAGCGCGTCCGTTCTTGTAAATCTGCTGGATGGTGGTATTAAAAACCTCATTCTTTTTGCCGGTCGTAAAGGTCGGGGCACTGATCTTGATAATGCGCAAATCCGGGCACTTCTCGGCCAAAAGGTCAGCATCCAGTTCGCCGCTCACGTTGGTAATATCGTTGCGGTTGTAGCGTTCAATCATCAGCTCAGCGTTCTTGGCATCCGCAATAAAGTTGTCCAGGATCTCATCGTCCGTCAACTCCATGCCGTAGGTCTTCATACGGTATACCTGCACATCACAGTCCGCAGAGCCAATCGTAATGCCAACCGGGCTTGCCTGTGTAAAGTTGTCGCTTGCATCGTACAGTTCCACCTTACAGGGGATACCGTCGCACCATAGCACCATCTCTTTATACTTGCTGTCCGGCAAAATATTGAACTCAAACTCCAAAAAGTCATCTTCGCAAATCGGCAGCTCAATGCGGTTCTGCTGGCTGGTCAGGGTAATCTTCTGTGCCTGTACCGTCAAACCAACATTGCCATTTGCGCAGGTTAGCGCCGTAGCATCGTAGTCTCGCACATTGGTGGTCTTAAACACCAACTTAAAGTTCTTACCCTTCTTTTTGGCATCGTCCGCAAACAGCTTATAATCCAGCGTGGCGGTAGTTCCGGCTTTCACACAAAAGTAAGTATCGCCGTCCTCATCAATCTGGTAGCCGCCATTGCTCCAGTCAAAGTTGTCGCTTACCGTCATCGCGGTATTGCCATCGGTCCACAGGCGGTTTTCGTCCGCATTGGTTCGGCCAGCCGGGTTAAAGTCAAACATCAGGTTGGTTTTCACCGGCTCAATGTTAATACCCAGCTCGGTAATTTTTACATTGATGGTCTTTACCGTCTCGCCGCAGGTAATGGTCAGCACATGGCTGCCAATCTCGCTGCTCTTGTACGTCCAGGTCTGTTTGGTGCGTCCTACCGTCAACTTGCTGGCAACAATGCCATCCACAGCCAGGGTCACATTGGTATTGCTGCTGGCCGGGTCATACACGGTATAGCTGATCGCAACATTGCTGTACTGCTTGGCACTGTAATCCAGCACGGCACAACTGATAATCGGGGTATTATTGCCCTCTTCCACCCACATAATATCGTGGCGCAGGGTGTTGCTTGTCACCTGTTTGCCATTGATCTCCGCCGTCATGCTCACTTCCAGCAGGTGGCTGCCGTGCTTCTGGGTGGGCAAATTGTAGGTCATCTGGCGGCCTGTCACCGCAGTGCTTGTCCCACCAATCGCCTTACCATCCAACTTAAAGCTGATGTTTTTGGCAATATTGCCATACGGAGTAAACCGGTAAGTTACTTCGCCGGAATAAAAAAGAGAGTCATCAAAAATGCTCTCCAAATAGAACTCAACAACATTAACCGACCAGTTCTTGCTGCCCACACTGCCCATGCTGTCTGTTACCTGCAGCCGCACGGTATTGTCGCCACTGTGCAGGTACTGCGTCACATCAAAGGTGTTCTTGCCCTGGATAATGGTCGTGGTTGCCACTTTGGTGTTGCCTACATACCAGTTACCGGTTGCATTGCCAGTGTCATCGCCAGCATTGTCCACACTCGTGAACTTGAAGTTAATCAGCGCACTGTCGCCCTGAACTACAGTCAGGCTGCTGTCACCAATTCGTTCAATGGTAATGGTGCTGGTTGTCTCACCGCCGCCACCTCCGCCGCCTTTAATGGTAACAACAGTCTTGGTTGTTCCGTCCTCCAACAGGCTCAAATGGCCGTCATCGCTGGTGTAGGTAATGTCGTACTCATGGCCGTTGCTTGGCTTAATGTCTTTGATCTTTTCCTGGATCTCGGCAATGTCGCTGTTGGCCGTATCCACACTGCCCTGCAAAGCTGTCACGGTATTCTTGGTCACAGTCAAATCATTGGTGAACCCGTCCAACGCCGTTTTACCCGCCTTATCAGCCAGCAGTTTGTCGGTTGCTTCCTTATTATAATAGTCGCTTTGCAAGGTGTTCGGCAGGTCGCCCACACTATCCTGCAAAGCTTTCACGGCCTCGTCATTGCTGGTCTTATAATCCGCCAGCTCTGTGCTCACCGGTTCCACTGCCGCGCTGATCTTTGCATCCACCGTCTTGCCGTAAGCGGTCGTCCATTCTGCACTGGGGTCAGTGCTCAGGGTTACAGTCTTAATCACTGCATCACCGTTATAAAATGTTAAAGCGCGGGTGCCTGCATCATACACGCAGTTAAAAGCCGCTAACCCGTCGATCCCAGAAATCTTACCTTCCAGCAGTTTAACAAAACCGTCCACTTCTTCCTTGTTATAATACTTGGCAAGCTCCGTGGTCAGCTCGGTTTTCTTGGTATAGTTGGTGTCAAGGTCACTCTGCAGCTCCTGCTTAATTCCTGCTGCTGCATTCTGGATCTTATTATCCACACCCGCTGCAGCGTTGGCTGCATCCTGGGCGCTGGCCTGTGCGGCACTGGCATAGCTGGAAGCCTGACCAACCTTCTCGTCCATCAGGGCAACAAAGCTTGTGTACCAGTCGTTGTCCGGTTCCACCATCTTGGTGCCACTCAAAGCCTCCAAAATATTCAGCTCGCCATTTGGTCGTGTGCGCCACATATAGGTCTCGCTGCGTTCATTTACACCGGTTGCAGTAATCTCAAAGCGCACGGTCCCCTTCTTGCTTGTCACGCTATTTGTAACCAGCCAATAAAACCGGATCGTATCCTCGTTGTAGGTAACATTGATCGGCGTGGCATATGCTTCCTGCCCGTCCACATTCAGGTAATGTACCTGCAGCATCATCTGCATTAAATCAATGCCGTCATATCGCCGCGGCATCTTAAACGGGATCACCTGGCTGTTGGTTTCCTGGGTAATGTTGATCTGGCTCTCGTCCATCACAACATTTTTCATCTCGTCAATGGTCGAAAACGCATCGTCGTTATATTGGCTGTACCACAGGTATTTTTCACTGCGGGTGTAGCCGCCGTCATCATTGGCCTGCGCCTCCGGCATATCAACTACTGCGGCCATGGGGGCAGCCTCAGCCTGCAATGCCACAGGCTCTGCTTTGGCCGCCATCTCGGCCGCCATCCGTTTCGATTCTTCAAAACTTAACGCCATATTTTCCTCCTCCCCCTCCTATTTTTCAATCAAACAAACAATACAATATGGGCGTGACACTTATCGCCATCGCTGTTCAGCTTTACGCGCCATTGGGTATATGCTGTGGATGTATTCAAAACCTGCTGCTTGTATACAGCCTGCAATCCGCTGCCGCTGTCCCAAACGTCGTTCCAGTTGCTGCCATCATTGCTGGCCTGTACCCACACACGGTTAATTCTGTTTTCAGTCCCGGTCTTGCTCACACTGGCCACAACCCATGCGTGCTGGCAGCTGCCGGTCGTTACCACGTTGCTGTAATGGTCGCCGGTGGTTGTATCCTTATCAATCGCTGCAATTCGGCTTCCGGCTTTACCAGTCAGGTCGGCAATGCTTTCGCCGTTCGCAATCTTATCTTCTGTGCAGCCAATCCCTTTGCGGAAATCAGCCAGGTTCACGCGCACTTCCGGTGCCCAAAAATTGCCGTCACTTTTGTATGCACCCTCGTCAATATTACGCAGCGCAAAATACTCGCTGTCGGTTCCAAAACCCATGTCATGGGCAAAGCCGTAGCTGCGCCTGGTCAGGGTACCCTGGGTGCAGTTGCCGTTCTTATCAATAAACTTCTTGTCGCTGGCCACATCATTGGCGGTTGCCGCATTGGTGGTATCATCCTCCAACAGGGCTTTGGCCGCCGTGCTTGCGGTTCCCCACAGCCACATCACGTTATCGTAATAACAGCCACTGTAAATATCGTTGGTTTTCTGGTTATCTGTGGCTACACACAGCCGGGTCACACCATCCTTTTTCTGCACGGTCATCTTGGTGCTTTCGCGCTCGCCGCCCTGCAGCTGGGTCGTGGCAGAATAAGTCTTGATAGATCCTTTCACCAACTTGCCATCTACCCAGGCAGTTTTTCCTTCCAGGATAGATTTTTCATCCGCAGTGCCCGGCGTATTGCTGCCAAGTCCGCTTGCGCTGATCGCACCGCCACTGTAATAACCGGCTTTGATCTGGTAGCTTTCACCGTTGGCCAACTCTGCCGTTACATTACCGTAATTCTGCATTGTGCCGGTTTTCAGGGTCTTATTCTTGCTGTAAAATGTCTGTCCGGCCAGCACCTGGTCCGGCAAAGCAGTTGTGGCAGCCAGCTTGGATGCCCCAATGCCGCTGCCGTTAGTAAAATTTACAATGTTTCTCCGCGTATCGTACTGGAAAATTACCCACTGCCCGGCTCCAATCGCGCCATCTCCCAGTTTTTCGGTGCCGCAGTATGCACGGCTGGTCATGTCTTTGCCATTGATCACCAGCTTGTGCCCATCACTGAACGCCGTGGTAAAATACGCCTTGCCGTTTGCCGCATTGCTGTAGGCGCTACCGCTCTTGCAGGTCAGGGTGTGGGTACCGCCGCTGTAACTGTAGCTGTATTCATGGATCATCATATCCGTGTCAAACTTGCCGTCAATGATGTAATTCACAGCCCCGGCGTAATGTTGTTCCAGTGCAGTAATCGCATGTTTCACATGGTTAATGTCCGCCGCCTTAATAATGTATTTGCGCAGGCCGCTGTTCTGGTTCAGGTAATTGCTGGCCTCGG
>ERZ1034865.855-NODE-855-length-15904-cov-14.422109_pt1 | contig 15904 bp, 26 predicted proteins | sample MGYA00520632_ERZ1034865 | MGnify/ENA primary metagenome ERZ1034865 (study PRJEB33766, sample SAMN09781738) | gut metagenome | biome: gut microbiome | host: Homo sapiens | place: Madagascar | study: EMG produced TPA metagenomics assembly of the PRJNA485056 data...
GGGGGGGATGGACGCGAAAAATTCAGCCGCCTTTATGAAAGGTGATATGTTGATATGTTTAACTTGATTATCTGAATCTTGATCGTTGTGATCTTGGTCAGACTGGCAAAGCTGATCGGAGCAAAGACAAACGAGGTGAAAAGCAGAACAAAGAAGAAACACTGATCAAAATGGAGCTTGTGAGAAATCACAGGCTCTTATTTTTTACGCAGATGCGAAAAATTCATCTCCTATTATGGAAAGAAATAACAAATTTTAGGAGGTGTTTTACTATGCTGAAGAATATTGTAAAAAAGTTTTGAGGAAATGATGAACTCTATCATGTCCGCATTTAACAAGTCTATGAATGACAAGTATGCGGGTTGGGACGAGTGGCGTGAACTCGAAATGCTGAACGAAGTTCGGTGTGATATCCGCTGATGGATTCTGACCAGAAAACGGGCGTGTGGAAACATGCGCTCTTTTCTTTTTTCTATTCTAGGATAGACTGTAACGATTCAACGCGAAATTTTCTCCTTGTATTATGGAAGAAGATGTCTTCCGAATAACGAAAGGAGATTAGTATTATGAACAATCGAGTGAAAACAAATTTTGACAGAGGCTATGTGAACGCAATGGACAAAGTGCGGGTGTTCATCGAAAGCAACCAGAAAGTCATGTATGTAAATACTGACGAGTACAAGGATGCAAAAAATGCACGTGCCGCTTACGTCAATGCGATTGCATTGATTCGGGCTGGTGGAATCGTGAGGGCTACTCGAAGCAGAAATGATCTGTTCCTGATTCGCAACGACATCTAATTTAACAAAGAGAGCTTACGAGAAATCGTAGGCTCTTTTATTTTTCATCACGCACAAGACCATTTTACCCATTACATTATTAAAAAGGAGAAAATCAAAATGCTGTACATCTATTATGCTGTTCTGTTTACCGCAATCATCCTGGGGCTGCTCTTTGGGATGGCGCTTTACCGCTGGTTCCGCTATCGTGATATCTTCGAGGTGGGGGAGCTCTTGATCGGCGAAAAAGATGATCCTGACTGGCCTTATCTGAGTCTGAGCCTGGACGAGGAGGTGGAAGAATTCGAGGGGGACAAGTACATCATGTTGCGGGTCCACAAGCTTGATTTGACGCGAAAATAACGTCTTGGTTTATGGAGGAAACTCCAAATTACTTTGTAAAGGAGAAATGAAAAAATGGAAAACTACGAAAACAAAGAATTGCTGAAAGAAGCGGCAAAGCAGACACTGGAGAGTCTCAAAGACTTGAAACCGGGAACTGACGAATACGCGAACGCGGCAAAGATGGCGTTGCAGTTGTATGATATGCAGCTCAAGAGCGAGGCGCAGGAAAGCGACCAGAGCCTGAAAGAAGATGAAGAACGGCGAAAGGGCCAGGAGGTCATCAACGATCAGGAAAAGGCGGAGAAAGCACGGCGTGTTGAGTGGGCAAAGATCGCAATGCAGGCGGTATCTGGTGTGTTTACGATCGGGGCAATGTTCTACTGGTCGATCTGTGAGGCAGGTGGTGTGATGCCGCTTTCGAGAGCAATGAACGAGGGTTTCCGTGAAATCAAGAAAGGCTTTACAGATAGAAAGTAAAGGAGGAACCGAGAAGGGTTCGTGGCGAAAGCTGCGGACTCTTTTTATTTTTATGAGATACCATGATATTCCGCCCAAAGAATGGACGAGCTACTACGGCTCTGTATATCGTTGCAACCACCCTGTTTACTGTGTCTGTACCCTGTATCGGGAGCGAGGGAAAGGACTCTGTGTGATTCAGCAGCGATACAACGAAAAGACAAAAGTAACTTACTGGAGCGCGATTGATCCGTGGCTGACAGACAAGATTTACCTGCATGACGGCTTCAAGCAGTATTTCGACAGCCATGCGAAACAGAGAAACACGAAAGGGGAATACCCGACCGTTACTGTTCGCCAAATCATGTGGGCGCTGCGAATGAAACCGCTGAAAAAAGAACGTTGGGAGACAGTATTTGATAGGAGTTTGATTTAGCTATGAGACCTTATCTGGTTAGCCAGAGAGAAACAAAAAAAATAAACGCGAAAATTTCCGCTTTTATTACGGAGGTGTCGATATTATGACATATTATACTGTTTATGAAGCAGCAAATTTAATTGGTGTGAATCCGGAAACTGTGCGCAGATGGATTCGGAGTGGAGAGTTGGAGGCTACAATGTCAAGCAAAAAGAATGGCTATGTTATTAGCCAAACGGATTTGCTGACAATTCGTAGTAAAAGTGCGGACGTTTTGAATACTGTGCGCAAAACGGAAATACAGGAAACGCAAAAAATGATAGAGTTTCATGAGACAATGTTAGAACACTATAAGAGACATCTAAAAGACTTAGAGGGGCAATAATGCCTCTCTTTTTTCAAAGACCTTTGAAACAAGTCCGATGCGGCTGCTCGGATATTCGCTGGAACATAAGGAATCCGATGATATTTGGCGGAATTTTCTCGAAACAGAAATGCCTGGTATTTGCCGCAAAAGCGTGGAAAATCCGTTTGGGGTAAGGTGACACGAAAATTTCTTCTTACTTTATGGAGGTGATTAACAATGGTAGTTATTAACGTTGAAAAGCATTTCAGAGTTCATTGCAGGGCATGCTGTGGAAAGCGAATTGAAGAAGAAGCAAAACAAATTGGCGCTTATATCGAACGTCACGATTACTTTGAAGATAAGCACACAGACGTTGTACGCTTTATATTTGATGCACGTTGCAGCGAGAAAGAATTTAATGAGCTTATGAAACGTTTCGACGAAGATACAGAAATCATAACGGTTTTCACCAAATGAGTAAGAGAGCTTACGAGAAATCGTAGGCTCTTTTCTTTTTGCCGCAACGCGAAAAATTCATGTTCCCTTATGGAAGAGATAGCTCAAATGGTAGAGCGCCACTTCATTGTGGAGGTGTGGATTCGATCTCCACTCTCTTTTTTTATTTTTATTTTTGGAGGTTGAACGATTATGGAGGACATTATGCTGATCCGGTCGAGTTTTCTGCGCCGCATCATCTCGCAGGTCATCAACAAGATACTGAAAAAGCAGTTGCCCGGCACAGAGGTGCAGTTGGGCGAGGTTCAGGCGAACTGGAGTGAAAAAGAGCAGAAGTTGAAGATTCATCTTGTAGTGGATGCAGAGATGACCAAGCCGCAGCTGATGGATATTCTCAAGAAGGCTGATGTGATCTGACGCGAAATTTTCATGGTGCTTTATGAGATGGTTAGTCTCAGAATTATATTTTGGAGGTACAAAACTATGAAGAAACTGATGAAAATCGCTTTTGGGATGGTGGCATTTGCAGGTGCTTGCGAAATCGTTGGACTTGCGGCTGTTGTAACTATATGGGCCGAACTCATGCAGCACAATGAAGACGCTGTGGCCGACGCAATCGATAATGCCATGAAACGCCACTGATACCCCACCGAGTTGAAGATGTATAACTTTATGAGGACGTGCGTAGCCGAGAGATTTTTGAATCACTAATCATTAAAGCTGGAGCCGTAGAGAAATCTGCGGCTCTTAATTTTTATGGAGGTTGAACAATGAAACTGACGAAAACATGCGCGAAATTCCTACGCAAGCACGGCGGAACCATTCTGGCTGTGGCGGCATCTGCAGGCGTGGTGGCAACGGCCATCGAGACCGGACGGGCAAGCACAAAAGCGCAGAAAATTATCGAAAAGAACACGATTGCGATTGACTGCGAAAACTACGGCAAGCCCTGCTATACCACAAAGCAGAAAGTTTTGGATTGCTGGAAAGTATACGTTCCGGCTGCAATTCTGGGCGGGGGCACCATCGCCTGCATCCTGGGCTCCAATGCGCTGAATAAAAAGCAGATTGCGAGCCTGACTGCGGCCTACATGGCACTGGGGAAGACCTACCAGGAATACCGCAAGCAGGTGTCGCATCAACTTGGCCAGGAGGCTGAGACTGATATTTTCAACAAAACAAAAGCCTATGAGGCGATAAACCAGGAGGAACCTGAATTGGGCGATACCGGAGATGAGAAGCTGCTCTGCTATGAGCCAATTTCCAAACGGTATTTCCATGCAACCTCCGCAGAGTTGATTGATGCATTTTACAACCTGAACCGTGATTTTACGATCCAGGGATATGCGTCCATGAACGATCTTTATAACTATCTCGGTCTGGATTTTATTCCGGAGGGAGATCTGAAAGGCTGGTGCGCCGATTACCTGGCCGCAGACTGGGAATATTTCTGGATCGACTTCAGCTACCTCAAGCAGAAAACCGATGACGGCTTGGAGGTGTACTATGTAGAAGCATTCCAGGAACCGATCAATGACTATCTGAACTACGATCCGGCGACATCTCCGTTTTAAGAAAGGGTTGGTATTTTTTATGAAACATGTGAATTGGTGGAAAGTGGCATCCGTCGCTTTGATGGCCGCAAGTGCTATTCTGGGCTTCGGGCATGACCTGATCGAGGACCAGCGCAGCGAAGAAGAACTGCAAGACATGGTGCAGGAAGAAGTGCGCCGTCAGCTGGCTGAAAAGAACCGGTAAACGCGAAAAATACAGTCTCCCTTATGGAAGATATATCCAAACTGACAAACAAAGGAGATTGATATTTATGTACGACTTCGAGTTTTACGCAGATACTGATCAGAAAATGATGCATGTACTGAAGCACGTTACACGGACAAATTTTATGGGAATGAAAATTCTTGTGAACTATTTGTTGCTGCAACTGTACCGGCTGTATGAGTACATTGCTGATAGGATCAAGACGGAAGAACAGAGTCAGAGCGAAATGATGATCCGATTCAAGAGATTGGAACGGAATGGACACATCTGAAAGGCGAGAGCTTACGAGAAATCGTAGGCTCTTTCTTTTTATACATTTTTGGAGGTACGAACATGAACCTGAAAACATTTGCAAAGGCAGTGCGCAGGAGCGCAGGCAAGAACGCATCCAAGATCCTGGGTGGTCTGGCGATCACGGGAAGCATCACAGCGGTCTATTTCGCTGTGACCGCGACCCCAAAGGCCATGATCCTGCTGGACGAGAAAAAGCAGGAGCTGGGCGTGGAAAAGCTGGACGTGAAGACCATTGTCAAGACGGCGGGCCCGGTGTATGTGCCGACTGCGCTGAGCATGGTGCTGTCTGCGGGCTGCGTCATTGGTGCTATCCATGTGGATGAACGTCGAAATGCTGCACTGGCTGCCGCGTGTACGTTGTCCGAGTCAGCGCTGAAAACCTATCAGGATAAGGTCGTGGAGGCCATTGGCAAGGAAAAAGAACAGGAGATCCGAGAGACGGTTGCACTGGAAAAGATGGCAAAATGTCCGGAGCCTGCAACAATCCCTATGGCCAAAGGTGTAAAACCGACAGAAAATGACACCTACAATGACCGCGTAAAGTGCTGGGAAAGTCTGTCAGGGAAATATGTCTGGACGACTCGCGCACTGTTGGAGCGGGCTATCAACGGAGTCAACAAGCAGCTGCTCAGCGATTTTCGGGTAACAGAGAATGATCTGTTCGATTATCTCGGCATGGAGCACAATCGGAATGGTGATTTGCTTGGCTGGGATACGGAAACAACTTTGGAGATCGAAACGTTCTATTCCTCGAAGCTGGATGAAGATGGAACGCCCTGCTTGGTCCTGGATTATTCCACTCCGCCGAAATGGTTGGGGTATTGATATTTAATCCGGCGCGAATATTTCAGCTTCCTTTATGGAGGTAATACTCCGACATTATATACTTTAATAAAAGAAAGAGGTAACAAAAATGGACGAAATGAATAATGTGACTATGGAGAACGAGGCTTCTGTGGAGGTCGCTCCTGTTGAGAGTGTTGTTCCTGCTGAGGCAGAGAACCCTACTTATAACAACGACTGCGAAAGCAACTCCGGGGTTGACTTTGGCACGATTGCCAAGGTTGGCACTGGTGTGGTGCTTGTCGTTGCTGTTGGCGTGAAGTATGGCGTTCCGCTGGTAAAGAAGGGATTTAAGCACATCAAGGAGAAGATTGCAAGCAAGAAGGCAAAGAAAAACGAGGTCATTGATGTCGAGTCGAAAGATGTGGCTTCTGACGAGGAAACTTGTGAAGAGAAGTAATGTTAGGTAAGGCGAGAGCCCTGGAGAAATCTGGGGCTCTTACTTTTTATTTCTGAAAGGATAATACTATGGCACAAGTAAATATGCCTAAGAGCAGCATTGGTCAGCAGCCCGCGGCAGAACCTCAGAAGAAATTCCAGAAAGTTGTAAAAGGAAAGGTGACTCTGAAAGAACAGAATGATATTCAGAAGATCGCTAACGAGTTTTTGGCAGAGGATCTCAAGACCGTGAAAGACCGAATTGTGGTAGATTATCTGCTGCCGATGCTCAAGAACGGGTTGTGGAGCATTTTCAACTCTGCAATCAGCATTGCACTTTTCGGCGAGGACCGTTCCCGTGGTTCTTCGACCAATTATTCCAGTTCCAGAACCCAGCGGAACAGCTATGACACCTATTACCAGGGCGGTCAGAGCAATCGGCAGGGGAGTCCGAACCATGCTCCGCAGCACACCCTCCAGAATGTGGACTTTGAGTTCCGGGTGGATGCTGACGATACGCTTTCCCAAATGTACGATGCAATCCGGCAGTACAATCAGGTATCCGTTGGCGACCTGTGGGATATGATGGGTGTTACCAACGAGAGCACCGACTACAATTATGGTTGGTATAACCTCGACGGAGCGTTTATCAAGAGCATCCCTGGCGGGTATCGCCTGATGCTGCCTCGGCCCGTACCTCTCCGCTAAAATAAGAAAGGATTGATATTTATGAAGTTCCTGAAAAAGATCGACAAAACCGAAATCGTGGAAACGATGACCCGTGCTGCATCCAAGTACGGCTACAAGTTGAAAAAGGTGAGTCCGACTATCATGATCGTGGGTGCTGCTGTTGGTGGTGTGGCTGCGACTGTGCTGGCTTGCAAGGCCACCATCAAGGCGCAGGATATTCTGACCGAGCACAATGCTCAGGTCGAGAGCATCCACACGACCATGAAGCAGATCGAGAGCGGTGAAATCCAGCTGAGCGAGGGCGAGACCTACACCGAGAAGGATTACAAGAGCGATATTACGACCACCTACGTCCAGACCGGCCTGAAGCTGGCAAAGGTGTATGCGCCTGCGGTCACCCTGGGTGCGGTATCTCTGGGCTGCATGTTCGGTTCCCACCACATCATGTCCAAGCGCAATGCAACTCTGACTGCGGCTTATATTGCTCTGGACAAGGCCTTTGAGGAATACAAGAGCCGTGTATCCGACCGCTTTGGCAGCCGTGTGCAGGAGGAGCTGGAGCACAACATCAAGGCTGTGGAGTTCGAGAGCAAGCGCACCAACGAGCAGGGCGTGGAGGAGACCATCAAGGAGTACAAGGACATCGCCATGCAGCACACCAGCCCCTATACCTGCATCTTTGACGAGACCGTGGACACCTGGCAGCCCGACAACATGCTGAACCGCAACTACCTGTTCCTGATGGAGCAGGCGGCAAACAAGCGTCTGCGCACCCAGGGGCACCTGTTTCTGAACGACGTTTTGAGCAGCATTGGCACGCACGGCGGTGTGACCCTGAAGACCCCGGAAGGGCAGATCGTGGGCTGGATCTATGATCCGAACGATCCGACCCGGCAGAGCCACGTGGATTTTGGTGTGACCAACTACGTCGAAGGCGACGAGGCACTGAACAGCTTTATCAACGGCGGGGAGCGCTCGGTGATGCTGCGGTTCAACTGTGACGGGCCCATCATCGACAAAATCTGAGACTGATATTTTGGAGGAATACGCTATGACCAGATTCGTTAAGAGACTGTCTTACCTGTTTGCTGCCATGGCCGGAGTCTGTTTCGTCTCTGGTCTGGCGGTTCTTTCTGAGTGAGGTGGAACGATGGAAACTTTGGAAAGCACTTTCCTGTTTCTGGACTATCTGACCGATACCAAACGCAAACGCCACATGGTGGGAGGCATTCTGATGAGTGTCTCCCTTTTCTTTGGCGGACTGGCGTTTACCATGATGACGATCAAAGGAGACATCGACAATGAACAAGACCGTGCGTGATATTCTGCTCTTTGCAGCAGGCTTTGGGGCAGGCGCCCTTGTGATGCACACTGTTTTCGAGAAGAAATACGAGAACTATTACGGCAAACAGTACGAGGCCGAGCGTGAGAATCTGCGGCAGAAGGAAGCCGATATGGACAAGACCATCGAAGAAAGGGCGACCCAGAAGAGCTTTGAACAGCTGGCCGGGAAGTACCGTACCGAATCTGACCCGGAAGATGTGGTGGCACATGAGGCCATCGAAGTCATCGAGCCGGATCAGTTTGGTGAGCTGGACGACTACGAGACTTCCTTCCTGACCTACTACGCGGACGGAGCGCTGGTATTCGACGCGGAAGATCAGCCCGTGGACGAAGATGATATTCCGAAGATCATCGGCAACGAGGCACTGGACCGCATTGGCGAGTTCGCACCGAGCGCTGTTCATGTCCGCAACCACAACTACCACAAGGATTACGAGATTCTCCGGGTTCGGGAGAACTGGCCCGGCAACCACGATGATGAGGAGGATGAATGAACTTTATGAGGGAGAAGGAGCAGTATTATGACTGGCTCTACCACATTGTCTGCGGAGAATGGGAGCCGCGGAATCTCAGCTTTCATCGGTTGTTGATGTATCTGTTCAATCGGGACTATATCCCTGCCTGTGAAATGGATATTTGTCGAGCAACCGATGGAACAAACCTGCGGTATCGTTTTGCAACCGAGAACAACGTCCCCTATGCGAAGATCGACGCGATTTTTCACGGTGTTCCGTGCAGTATGCTCGAAATGATGGTTGGTCTGTCCATCCGAATCGAGGAGCACATCATGGAAGACCGCAGCATGGGCAACCGTGTGGGGCAGTGGTTCTGGAGCATGGTCGTCAGCCTGGGTCTGGCTGCCATGGACGACACCCGTTTCAGCGAAGAGCGCGCAGAACCGATCCTGGCCCGGTTTATGGATCGGGACTATCAGCCGAACGGCGCTGGCGGACTCTTTACGCTGACCCGTCCGACCATCGACATGCGTACCATTGATATTTGGTACCAGCTGATGAACTGGTTGAATGAGAATGAGTTTTGATGACATATGTATCAAAAATCTGCATCCCTATGGAAGGATTCGTTGAGAAGATACTCGACGATTCCCATGTGATGCTGCGAATCACGGCGTGTCGAGACGAGAATAACATTGGTCGGCTGATTCTGGCTGACCCGAATTACTGGAGGAAAAATGACAATGGAACTGACTGATATTTTGATCGACCTGAGCAACAGCAAGGCTGCACTGGAAGTTGCTAACCAGAGCATTCGGAAACTGCGTGGCAAGTGCTTCCGCAAAAATATCCTCCTCGTTGGCCTGATGTGGGTCAGCCTGAGCGCATATCAGACACTGAATGCCGTGGATAAGAAACGTCAGGAATCCGAGGCCCGGGTGCGTGATCTGGAGGCTACCTTGGCCGCAGCAGCGGTCTCTGACACCAAGTCCAAAGATGTGTGCTGCGACGGAAAAGCCACCATCGACAAAAAAGAAGTCTAAAAGCCTCATAGAAAGGAGGAAGTCAGTTACCCATGATTGATTTCCTGATGATCGCGACGCGGATGGGAAAACGCAACGTGATCGAAATTTATCCCAAGTTCGTCATCAAGAAATCGAAAGATTTGATGATCCGGGGCTCAGACTTCTATGCGATTTGGCTGGAAGAACGCGGCTTATGGAGTACAGAAGAACAGGATGCACTCCAATTGATCGACCGTCAGCTTGATATTTATGTTGAGGAGCACAAGCAATTGTTCAATGACAGCTACCGAGTGCTCCACATGTGGGATGCAGAGTCCGGTATGATCGACAATTGGCACAAATATTGCCAGCGTCAGATGCGGGACAACTACCACACCCTCGATGACACATTGATATTTGGCAATACACAGGTCAAAAAAGAGAGCTATGCATCCAAACGACTTCCTTATCTGCTGGAGGAGGGGAGTATCAGTGCTTATGATGAACTTATGAGCACTTTATATTCTCCGGAAGAACGTCAAAAGATCGAATGGGCAGTCGGGGCAATCGTGAACGGGGACTCGCGGAAAATCCAGAAATTCTTGGTTCTTTATGGCCCGCCCGGAAGCGGTAAATCGACCGTGCTGAACATCGTCCAGAAACTTTTCGACGGGTACTGGTCGGTGTTCGACTCCAAGGTGCTGGGGTCATCGTCCAATGCGTTTGCGCTGGAGGCGTTCAAATCGAACCCGCTGATCGCGATCCAGCACGACGGTGACCTTTCCCGCATCGAGGACAACACCCGGCTGAACTCGCTGGTATCCCACGAGACCATGCTGGTGAACGAGAAGTTCCGCAGCCAGTATTCCAGCCAGTTCAAGTGTTTTATGTTTCTGGGCACCAACAAGCCCGTTAAGATTACGGATGCAAAATCGGGCCTGATTCGCCGACTGATCGATGTGGAGCCGACCGGAGAGAAAATCCCTGCCAAAAAGTACCGTGACCTTGTAGCGAAGGTGGACTTTGAGCTGGGAGGCATCGCATGGCACTGCAAGGAGGTATACGAGCAGAACAAGCATCTCTATGATGATTATATTCCGACCCGTATGCTGGGTGCATCGAACGACTTTTACAACTTCATGCTGGATTCCTTTTATATTTTCAAGAAGGAGGACGGTGTATCCCTGAAGCGGGCCTGGGCGATGTACAACACCTACAATGACGAGGCAAAGGTGGCGTACCCCTATTCACGCCGTGCGTTCCGGGAAGAATTGATGAACTACTTCGAGGAGTACAAGGAACGCGCGGAGACCGTGAATGGCGAGCGGGTGCGGAGCTACTACAGCGGCTTCAAAGCGGAGAAATTCAAAGAGTTCCTTGATGAACCTATGAAGGCAGAAGAACCCACTGCCGAGCCGGAAACGTCATGGATCGAGTTCAAGGAGCAGCATTCTCTCTTCAATGATATTTGCAAGGACTGCCCTGCACAATATGCAACAGACGATGGCATTCCGATGCGAAAATGGGAGAATGTCAAGTCAAAATTGGCCGAACTGGATGCTTCGAGACTGCACTACGTGAAAGTTCCGGAGAATCACATTGTCATCGACTTTGATATTCCCGGGCCGGATGGAAAAAAGAGCTTCGAGCGCAACCTGGAAGCTGCCTCCAAATGGCCCCAGACCTATGCGGAGCTGAGCAAATCTGGTGCGGGCATCCACCTGCATTATATTTACACCGGCGATGCAACGAAGCTGAGCAGGATCTACGACGAGAACATCGAGGTCAAGGTGTTCACGGGGAAGTCCTCTCTGCGGAGAAAACTGTCGAAATGCAATGATATTCCGGTTGCGACCATCAGCAGCGGCCTGCCACTGAAGGGAGAAACGAAAATGGTTGATACAAAGCAGATCCAGGATGAGCGGCACCTGCGTATCCTCATCAAGAAAGCCCTTGCCAAAGAGATCAGCCCCTATACGAAGCCCAGCATTGACTTTATTGCGCACATCATGGACGAAGCCTACGAGGGCAATGTCGTTTACAACGTGGACGACATGCGGAATGCGATCCTGGGCTTTGCCGCCAGCAGCACGAACCAGGCGGACACCTGCCTGAAGATCGTGGCGAAGATGCACTTCAAATCGAAGGATGATATTCAGCGGGAGGCCCCTGCGGGGGAGGAAACGCCATTGATATTTTTCGACGTGGAGGTGTTCCCGAATCTGCTGCTCGTAAACTGGAAGTTCGCCAAGCAGCAGCCTGTACACCGCATGGTGAATCCTGCACCGGAGGAGATCGAGAGCCTGACAAAGTATCGGCTGGTCGGCTTCAACAACCGCAAGTACGACAACCATATCCTCTGGGCCCGCATGATCGGAATGTCGGTGGAGCAAATCTATGCGCTGTCCAACCGGATCATCAACGAACACACGGGCTTCTTTGGTGAGGCGTACAACTTGTCCTACACTGATATTTACGATTTCTCGTCGAAAAAGCAGAGCCTGAAGAAGTTTGAGATCGAGCTGGGCATCCACCATCAGGAGCTGGGACTTCCGTGGGATCAGCCGGTGCCTGAGAGTCTGTGGGATAAAGTTGCGGAATATTGCGATAATGACGTAATTGCGACCGAAACTTTGTTCTATTCGAAGAAACGTCAAGCGGATTTTGTGGCGCGAGAGATCCTGGCGGACCTTGCCGGGATGACGGTGAACGATACGACAAACTCGCTGACAACGCGCATTATTTTCGGCAAGGAAAAGCACCCCCGGCTGGTCTACACCGACCTTGCTACTGGAAAATCCGATGCGATCGTGGAAGTCGAGCCTGATATTTTGACCGACTGCAACATCATCAATGCCTTTCCCGGTTACGAGTGGGCCAAAGGTGAGGACGGCAAGTACCACAACATGTTCCGGGGCACGGACCTGGGCATGGGTGGTTATGTCTACGCTGAGCCCGGGATGTACACGAACGTAGCCCTGCTGGACGTTGCGTCGCTGCATCCGCATTCGGCTGTTGCCATGAACTACTTTGGCGAGTACACCAAGCATTTCAACGACCTGATGGATGTGCGAATCTACGTCAAGCACGGCGAGTACGAGAAGGCAAAGGGACTCTTTGGCGGCAAACTGGCAAAGTACCTCGATGATCCGCAGCAGGCAAAGGCTCTGGCGCAGGCGTTGAAGATCGCCATCAATTCGGTTTACGGGTTGACCAGTGCAAGCTTCGACAACCCGTTCCGCAACCCCAAGAACGTCAACAACATTGTGGCGCTTCGAGGGGCTTTATTTATGCGCACTTTGCAGGATGAAGTGCAGCAGCGCGGCTTTAAGGTCGCGCATATCAAAACGGATTCGATCAAGATCCCCGATGCGACCCCGGAAATCATTGCGTACTGCATGGATTTTGCAAAAAAGTACGGCTACACGTTTGAACATGAGGCAACCTACGAGCGGATGTGCCTGGTAAACAATGCCGTTTATATTGCAAAATACATGACTGCGGACCAGTGCGCGGCGCTTTACGGCTACATCCCGGGCGACTGCAAGGACGAAGGCGGCGAATGGACGGCGACGGGCACGCAGTTCCAGGTGCCGTATGTGTTCAAGACCCTGTTCTCCAAGGAGAAGATCGAGTTTACCGACCTCTGCGAGACAAAGACCGTTTCCAAGGGCGCTATCTATCTCGACAAGAACGAGGACTTGCCCGAAGGCGAACACAATTATATTTTTGTGGGACGCGTGGGACAGTTCTGCCCGATCATGCCGGGAAAGGGTGGCGCTCTGCTGCTGCGGGAAGCGGGCCTGACGGATGCCGGCGAACGGAAATATGCTTCTGTAACCGGAGCAAAGGATTACCGCTGGCTGGAAAGCGAGGCGGTCTATCAGCTTCAGATGCAGGAGGATATCGACAAAAGATATTTCAACCGGGAAGTCGATGAGGCAGTTGAGGAAATCTCCAAGTACGGCGACTTCAATTGGTTCGTTGGCGATGACGGTGTTGCTCCCTGGACTGCGCCGGATCTTCCCTGGAGCGATGCGCAGGAAGAAGCAGCAAGAAATTTTGACGTGAGGTGATATTTTTATGGCGTTCAAACTTTGTGACAGTAACAAACGTGTGATTGGTAACATTACCGATGTTGTTGGAACGGTGAATGGGGAGACGATGATTACACTGGACACAGGCCATACGTTCCAGTTCAAGTCTTATGACATTTATTGGGATAAGGGACATAATTGCTTCATTAACAAACCCTATTACCGGGGTACGTTGAACACCGCACATGCAAAAGAGGCGACGGCAATGAATGCAGCGGTTATTAAGAATGTGATTTTTGCTCCTCCGGCCACGATCGTTTACTGGTCGGATGGTTCCAAGACCGTTGTGAAGTGCAGCGAGAAGGATGTTTTCGACCCGGAGAAGGGGCTGGCCATGGCAATCGCAAAGCGTTGCGGCGGCAACAAGGGCAGCTATTACAAGGAGATCCAGAATTGGGTCGAGAAGAGCGGGAAGAAGTATCCTGGTAAGCCCTATACGGAAAACTCTTCTGTCGAGAATGATGCGCTCAAGAAGTACATCGCTCAGGCGAAGAAGAGCTACGAAGCAGCCTTGGAGGCGGCAACAAAAGGAAATCCTGCGATTTTTCTGTCCGAGATGGGCCGTGTGTCGGCCGCGCTTTCCATGCTGGAACTCAAATTCAACAAGTAAAAAGGAGACTGATATTTATGTACACCAAGCGCCAGAAAGTCAATATCGACGACACCCGTTTTATCTTTACCACCAACTTCAGCGGTGATCCCAGCCGTGACCGCTTTGGCTCGGACAAGCGCCGCGTCAATGTGGTCATTCCCACCATGGAGCTGGTGAATCACCTCATGGATCTCGGCGTGAAGGTTCGTCAGACCAATCCGAATCCTGAGCGTACCTACGACGAGCCGTTCGTTCCGACCTACTTCGTGCCGGTGACGATCAACATGGATTCCAAGTGGCCCCCGCATATCTACTGGGTCACCACTTCCGGCAAGCGCCTGCTCTGCAACATGGACACGATCAGCCAGCTGGACTTTATCCGGGTCAAAAACGTCTGTCTCCAGGCAAACCTTGTCGAGAAGCGGAATGCACCCGGCGAGTACAGCCTGTATGCGGATGTGATGTACGTTGAGCAGGATGCGGATGCTGATCCGTACGCAGAGCGCTATGCCCGGTTTGCAGCTCCTGAAGCAGACATGGCAGAGCCGAGCGACCACACCGAAATTCCGTTCTGAGGTGAAGTATATGAAGAAACTGTTTATCAGCGCACCGATGAAAGGCCGCACTGAAGCACAGATCCGGGCAACCATGGAGCAGATGCACCATATTGCTGAGGCTGTGTTTGGCGAGGAGCTGGAGGTGATCCAGACTTATATTTCTGATGATCCTCCGGCTGATGCGAATCAGGCAGTCTGGTACCTTGGTGAGAGCATCAAGAAGATGGCGGATGCAGACTACTTTATCGGGATCTACGATGAGGAGAAGGCGTTCCGTGGCTGTGCAATCGAAAACCTGGTTGCCCGTTCGTACAATATCCCGAGCTATGTGATCAACTTTGGTTTCGTAGCCCCTGATGTTACGGAAGCTCGTGCAAAAGCCAACCGGAAGTACAACAGCTATTATTGATCATTGATATTTTTCGAGTGCCGGGGTCAGTCCCTGGTCGAATGCCCAGTCGGTGAGTGCCCACGTCGCAAATGGCGGCTCTAAGGAAACGGCTCGATTTATATTTTTGATGTGCAATTTGGGAGGTTGACAGTATGAAAGTTCTGAGGGTTCGCCCAAAGCATTACCCTGAAGTGATCGACATTGACTGCTCTCTGGAATCGCTCCAGAAAGAGGTGGAAGGCCCGATTCAGGCTGTTTATCCGTGGGACGATGAGGTGGCATTGATTTGCAACGAAGAAGGAAAGCTGCATGATGATTGCATGGAGAAACTCAACCGGACGCTCGACGGCCCTTATGGTATCCCCATTGATATTATCGTTGGAACATTCCTGATTGTAGGCCTCACGGAGGATGATTTCGGTGAGCTTTTGCCGGAGTTTGTCGAGAAGTACGAGAAGATGTTCCATCAGCCGAGAAAGTTTGTTACCTACACGGATAGCAACGGCAAAGCGCATCTCGACGTTGATTATTGTACACCTGAAGAATAAGCACATGAGAGCCCTGGAGAAATCTTGGGCTCTTTTATTTGAGTCATTAGCATGGGCTGTACGGTGGGTTCGATTCCCGCATGACTCACAACCGGGCCAGAGTGCCTGATAATTGAACAACAGAAGGAGTAA
>ERZ1034865.861-NODE-861-length-15850-cov-5.406015_pt1 | contig 15850 bp, 17 predicted proteins | sample MGYA00520632_ERZ1034865 | MGnify/ENA primary metagenome ERZ1034865 (study PRJEB33766, sample SAMN09781738) | gut metagenome | biome: gut microbiome | host: Homo sapiens | place: Madagascar | study: EMG produced TPA metagenomics assembly of the PRJNA485056 data set...
AAGCAAAAAAGGAGAAAATTATGAAAAAAGAATTAGAAAGCATTAAGAAGGAATTAAAAGAAAATACAAATGTCATTTTCTGGAACATTCTGACGAAAGATGACATTAAAAAATGTCTAAAGGAAGATGGTTTTCTTCCTTCTGATAAGAACGTAGCACTGACAGTAGAAGAATATACAGATTGGTATTGCGCTGCCGACGACATGAGTGACACCAATTATGCTTTTGACATGATCTATAATGCAGCTGACGATTTAGGCATCGAAGAAGGAGAAGAAGAAGACTACGTCTTCGGTGAAAAAGAATTTTTCGATGAATCCGTTAGTGAAATTGAACGCAAGATAGAAAGTAATGACGATGTTGTTTCTTCCATCATAATGACAAAAGAGGAAATTAAGTATACGCTAACCGAGGAATGCTTTTTACTTTCCGATGAAAACATCGAAATGTTAACAAAAGCTATGCGCGAAAATTTATCTGAGAATTTATCCGAACTTTGCAATTGCGTGATAGATACTGTGCATGCTGTTATTGACGAGGTTCGTGAAGGTTTGGAGTCTTAGAGAAAAGGAGGAAAAAATGAGAATTAAAGGAGGAAAAAAATGAGAATTACAAGAGAATTAGCCACATGCGTGGCAGAGGCCATTCAGGGCCAAATAGCAGCACGGATTGGTGAGGGTTACCGTGTTGAGGTAAAACGTGTAAACAAAAATGAGAACATTCTACATGGAGTAATGATGGTTCCTGTAGATGGGCCAAAACCCATCGCCTGCCCAGTGCTTTATCTGGAGGAGATGGCTGGGAGTGATCAGTTTGCTGATATCGCTCAAGTAATCCAAGTGATTGCAGATGAGCTGATCGAAATTAATATCTTCCCTGACGAAGATATTAAAAAACGAACAGCAGCCATTGAGAAACTGGCCGGAGCCGGAATTCCTTATAAAGATTTTCTTTTGGAGCATTTGGAAGTGGTTCTGCAAAACAGAGCCGCAGTTCCAACAAATGCTATATGCAAACCATTTATTGGTGATGTCTATATTGTTCTTAAAGTCATTCTTAGAATAGATGACGAAGAAATGGGCTCCGGTACGGTCACAGAAGAAATGCTAGAAACCTTTGGCATTTCAGTGGCTGAATCCTTTGCAAAGGGGATGGAAAACATGGAGAAGAATCATACTCCATTGTTTTCCGCGATGCATGCACCACTGATTACAAGCTTGAATTTTGTGGATCCATCATCTAGCATGCCTCCGCAAACAAGCACTAATATGTACGTGCTTACACGAACAGTAAAGAATCAGCAACCATTTGATGATCCGCACGGCGCCACAGCAATTCTTCATACAAATGTTTTGAAGAATATTGCGACGAGCATTTCGTTGAATGGACGAGGAATTTTCATAATTCCGTCTTCTAAAAGGGAATTTATTTTGTTACCCGATGACGGATGCCTTACAAAAGCTGAGGTACTTGAGGCACATCAAGAGATTTCGACGTCACTAGAGCCAGAATACTGGCTTAGTAATATGTGCTTCTATTATGCATGTGCAGAAAGAAAAATGGAAGTAATTACAAAGTAAAAGAAGTTTGGGAAGAATGCAGTAAATGTATTCTTCCCTTTTCATCTTTTTATGAAGAAAAAGGAGAAAATATGGATTTATTAAAAACAAACAAGAAATTAGAAATTGACAAAAAATTTGGAAATCTACACATTGCAACCTTTGATTATGCAAAGCCATCCACTGATGGATGGGAAAACTATACAATTCTTTCGTGCTGGTATGAGCCGAATTGTGAAGCCTGCCCTATGGGATGGGAAGATATTGGATATGAAGGCGAGTGCGACGACTGTGGATGTATGTTAAGCGGTGACGGCCACAGTTTCGATGTCCCAGCGTGGAAATGCATGCTCCCAAAATCGATAAAAAAAGCTGCATGCAAATTAAAGATGTTGCGAACTAGCGTAGGATGTAGACACTAAAAAAGGAGAAATTATGAGCATTAATAATTATGCAGGATGTTTAATTGATAATGAATCCCCTGCCATTGAATACATAGAGGACTTTGGGGAAAAAATCGGTGGTGCTAAAAAGGATCTTTGGAGGGTTCGCGGAATGATTTCTGATGATCTTGATGCACTTACGAATCGAGAGGCAGACAAGTTTGTGAAAAAATCAAATATCTGGAAAAATCCGGATTATGAAAAGCTAGTTGGATGCGGAATGCCTATAAGTGTCGCTTTTTTTAGAAAAAAGGTGCGGGACAGTCTTCCGGCTTCCCCTCAGTATCTTCCAAAGGATACAACTACAGAGGCACGTCTCTCCAGGCAGAAACAGTATGTAGACACTGTTCGCTGCTTAATGGATTTTACAGAGTCAATTGAGACCGAGCAAGACTGCATGGATGCGTTCAACAACTTTTTTGTTGAAAATGGGTTTCTCGTAGAAAGTCATCGCCCATATGTAAGATATGAGCCAACGGAAAAGTTCCAGAACAATCCGCAGCTTACGAAAAAACTGCTGGATACGATGGATGTTTACTCTGAAGATGATTTTGAGTACTCTTTCACAAAGAAGGCAAAAAAAGAGCAGTTCTGCGTGAAGAAGGAGGACAAAATTCCACGAGGCTATTCTGTAAGAATCAATGATGGAAAGTTCTCTTGGTCAAAAAAAGGCGACTGGGCAGTAAATACTTGGTATGTGGTAAAAGGACATTCCATTTTACAAATGAATCTTGCTACCCGTGAGGACGCTGTAAAATGGGCACAGGAATATGCGCAGAAGAAACGTTCTGGTGGTGGAAAGAAAAGATATACTCCCCCACAGCTGCAGCATGTTCGGCGGACAGGTCCTGATTACCGTAATGCCAGAGAAATCACCGGTTCTGACTACATGGATACCTTCGGTTTCCGCGGAGGCGAATATGGCAACTGGATGTCTCAAAACGACAGACAGGAATCTCTGAATATGGGATATGACGCCCTTAGAGACCTCGCCTCTTGCCTTGGAATTGAGACTAAAGCCATTTCCTATTACGGAAAACTGGCAATAGCCTTTGGATCGAGAGGCAGCGGGAATGCCGTAGCACATTATGAGCCACTGCGGAAAGTAATTAACCTCACCAAAATGCATGGTGCCGGATCTTTGGCACATGAATGGTGGCACGGTTTGGATGACTATCTGGGTTCCTTCTTTGGTGTAGATGGGTACCTGTCGGACGCTGCATATAGATATCCTTTGTTTCATGAGCTATTAGAAACGATTAAATATCGCTTGGAAACAATGGAGGAAGCGGAAGAAAGACAAAAGACATTCTTTGAAAGAGAAAAGAGAACAGCAAGTAATTTCATCGACATGCTGTTTTCAAAGTTTGTGTCTGAGGCTACTGATTCAGAAAAGGAAACTTTTGTGAACGCTAAGGAAACTTTTCTTTCCGGCAACAAAGAAGGTATAAAGATTCTCAGAGAGTGTTATAAATCCTTCTACGGCCGGGTAATTCAGAAAAGCGACCGAGAACGTCTCAACATATGGACAAGCATATTCGGATCGGCAAATACAAAAGTAATTCCTGGAAAGGTAGCTACCACATATTATTCTGATTCGATAGCAATTGGTAAACAGTATCAAAAAGATGGAGACTACTGGGAATCTAATGTAGAGCTTACTGCAAGAGCGTTTGCGTGCTATGTACAAGATCGATTAGGTTATAAATCGGATTATTTGGTTGGACACGCAGAAAGCGGCTGTATTTCCGTCATGCAAAAGAATGGATCCTTTTGCATGACGAAGGCCTTCCCTACCGGTGAAGAAAGAACACGTATCAATGAGGTGTTCGATAAAATCTTTGCTGACTTAAGAAGCCGGACGGGGATTTTTGGCAATTCAATTGCTGAAATGAAAGCCTGACATCAAGAAAAATTAAGTATAATGCAGTGCTGACAAGGAGGAAAAACATGAAAGAGACTTTTGAAATGAAAAAAGAAGAAGCGAAAAAAGAGAAAATGAAAGAGATTATTAAATCTATAATATGCAAATTTGTTTACACCCACTATGGTGAAAAAGAAAGTGATGCCTGCTATAATTTAGAAGCCCTTGCAGAGGAGATTTCGAATGAGCTTCCAAACTTATTAAAGGTGCTTAATAAGGACGTTCCTTACTACTTTTTTTTCAATAAAGAGAAAAAGGAATTAACTATTTATTTAGTTCCTTCTTATGCGTCGAGAAACTACTTTGTGGAACATAGTATAAGCGCCGACAAGCTAAAGGATATCGACTATTCTGATGATTTTTTATATGAAATCCTAGAAACTTGTGAAAAGCCAGAAATGTTCGTTGAAATTGTAGAGAAAATCAATGCTTATAAATATTCAATGGCTCTGGATTCTGATGAGTTGGATGATGAAAAGAATTGGGATGCCCTTAGAACAAGGCTGATGGAATTTGCAGACGTACAATAACAACAGTGAACTACCACACCCAATAACGGGATAACGGGATGTGGCTTCTGTGTACAGAAAAAATGTTTTTATAGAAAAGCTCCGCATAATGCGGAGCTTTTTTTACTTTAAGAAAGAATGTGGGCGGAAACGTGGTAGCTTTGTCCTATTTTCATAGAGAATCATCGGAATTCAGATTCATGTCTATTACAGTGGAATCACTTGTAAATTTAATTGTTCCAGATTTTGCTGTTGAGAAAATCGCTGATTTCTTTTCAATCAATTTCTTAGAAGGAAGCCCACTCCCCTTATTCGTCGAAACAATAGTGTATCTCTCTCCTAAGTCAATCTGATTTGTTTTATCTGCAGATCCGTGCCTTGCAAGTACGAGTACATCACAGGAATCTATGCTACCAAGAAGCTTCGCCTCTTCTTCTGCCCCTGCGTCTGATTCAGCAACAAACGCAGTGTCGCCATATGAAAATACAGTCATTAATGATTGATCTCTGCTATCCTTGGATACCACTTCCGGTTTAAATATTGAGAGCGTCGCACCATGGTCAAGTTCCAGCGTAGTTGACTTTCCATTTACAATATCTCCATTCTTGCCAATAGTTTTTCTTACACTCTCCTCTTTATCACCAAGATTTCCAATGATCGTATGAGATACATCTATAGATTTATATAGTTTCTTTACCCCACCAATTCTCCCAGAATCTGGATTCGTTAAAACCACATAATCAAGCTTTCCTCTTATATTCTTCTCTACAATCTTGACGATTTTATCTGCAGAATTTTTAGTTCCAGTATCGATCAAAACATCACTGCTCCCAATCTGGATATATATTGCTTCTCCAGCGCCAGCATTGAGAACCCAATAATGGGCTTCCTCCGTGTCATTATTGTCCGAATCTAGATTATAATCACTTTGCGTTTTATCGGGTTCGGGATCTGCGTCCCCTATTGCTCCGTGCGGATCTGCCATGTGCATATTGATATAATAGTTGTAACCAACATAAGCTCCAATTCCGACCAAAACAAAGAAAGCTAGTATAAATAGCTTTACTGATTTTTTCAATCTTTTTTTTCGTCTCTTTTTTGTACGAGAATTCTTTCCCATAAAAATTACCCCATTCTCTTTACTAAGTACTAAATTACGCCAGAAAGATACGTAGTCTTTAGCTGAGTGCAGCGCCACGTATCTTTACTGACGTCGCAATTGATTATAACACAAACTTTATGGTTTTTTGCACTTCTTGAATGGTTTTTCGAAATGTGGTAAACTTTATTCGTAAAAATATGTTATTTTATTAGCTGAGTGAAATTCTCAGTAATTCAATTACCGAGCAGCGCTCAGGTAAGGTTAGGGTAAGTTATGATTAAGTGTAAAAATTACAAATCACGAGTTCCGGAATTTCTAAAATTAAAGAAAATGAATCAGAGAGCTCTTTCTTTAGAATATAATATATCTGAAATAAGCATTTATAGATGGATTAATTTAAACAACTATCCACCACTGAATGCACTTCTCAAGCTTGCAAAGGAATTCAACACAAACCTTTCATACCTTGTTGGGATGACTAAAATTGATGCCCCGATAGAAACCTACAAACCAAAATTGGAGCTTGAAAAGCTCATGGAAGAAAGTGGGGATTCTTGCCGCAGTCTTGCCGACAAGCTTGAAACCTCTTTAACTATTATTAGGGAATACATTGAAGAGCCGCGCTATTCAAGAGTAACAACTTTAATTGCAATGGCAGATGCACTGGATGTTTCGCTGGATTACCTTCTTGGTCTGACACCTATCTGCAAATGGGAGCAGGTCGCACTTAAAAAGAATCCTTTTTATCTTTGCAGTGCTGGACAACCTGTATATATCTATGCTTATAAAACAGCTGCAGATGGGTCTGTCGAAAAAGCGGAGGGCAATGGCTTGATTCATGCAGATGGAAAAAGCGTTATCTTCCCTTCCGGGCGAATCGTAAACATGAACGATAAGCTATTTGAGAATACGCTGGCGATTCCATTAAAGGTTCCTTCAAATAATTCGGTAATAAAGAAAATCCCAGAAGAAATAAGATAGAGAAAGGGAAAAATACCATGAGGAGAAAACATCTTGTGCGGGTGCTAATGTTGTTATTAGCTCTCATATGCTGCACGACAATGCTTTCGTCATGCAAAAAGAAAGATGAAAGCGGAAAGATCAACAAAGTAGAAGTTAGTTCAGAAAAAAATAATGATATCGAAAAAAAAAATACATTCACTGAACTCGACATTCCATATGATTATGCCGTTAAATCAGTACAAAGTGGTATGGCTTATTCTACAATGAAAGTTCCTAAATCATACGATGTGGTTGCAGACAATGCTCGACATTTTTCTTTCTCCGCACCAATTGACGACACACATGTGCACGGGGCAACATTTCATCTTTTATATGATTTTTCATCTTATGGTTTTGGCCTTGATGGAGAGGGATCATCCAAGGATAAGTCAGATTCATCTACTGCTGCAGATACCTATGTGGATAAATTCTCGTGGGAACTTCCATCTTTAACATATACAGTAGATGGGGACTCATATAATTTGAGAAGCCAGGAGCTTGGGGACAGCATCGTTAACGGTGCGGATTTTACAACGAATAAAAATGATGTCACTTGTACCGTTGCCAATGATATAGATCTTCTTACGAGTACTATGGACTATGGGCCAGAAAATTACTCCCAAGTGACATATTACTGTAATTGGCAAGATATCCCCTGTTGCATGTCTGCAGTTGTAAGAAATGACGATGTTTCTGCAGCAAAGAAAATAATGGAATATATGATTTCTTCATCCAAGTACCAAGCGAGTCACTTTGATACAAGAAAGACATACAAGTTGAGAGACTGCACACTTTCACTTCCTAATGGTATGGAAGAACCGAAAAATTCCTCATCAAATATCCTCTATTTCCCTGTGGATAGAACAAAAGACGCAATGGCCGGTATTACAGTAGGTGTGTTTGCCATTGATACAAAAGAAACAGATGCACTATCTGAAAAGACAATGAATTCAACCTACGGAAATATGATCGGTGAAAACTTGTCACCAGGCGGAGGCTCTTACAGCTACTATGTATCTACAGAGAAAGTGTCCTCTTCCCCATCTACCATGGCTGGAAAAAAAGCGAATCATTATACATCTATTGTTTCTATGGATGGACAAGGAGGCAATGAGAATAATGCATTGGCTGGTACATTTTATGGCGACCCTGCAAACTGTTGTATTGATACACTTGTTATTAAAGATGGTACTACACAGCATATTCTCAGCGTGTGGTATCAATCTGTACAGGAGAAATCCGCTATGAATATTCTATCTATTGCAGCAAGCAGTATTGATTTCAAATAGAAAAGCTATAATTACTGGAACAAAAACCAACCTCTGCATAGGATCAGTAGCTAATTCATCCTATGCAGAGGTTGGTTTCTGACTTTCATGTATTAATACCATCTAAAAATCATACAATTATTCTGAGGCACGCTTGACTTTTGAAAACCCGTCGTTGCCCTTCTCAAGCACCCACACGTCTTCCGGAGATAATGCATTTATAATAAAAGGGCTGTGTGTCGTAACAAAGATCTGCCTTGAAGATTCGGCCTGGATATTTCTTATCATTTCATCTGTCAGCGGCTTCAAATATTGAGGATACAATCCCTTTTCAGGTTCTTCGATAAATACTAGCTGGCGTGAATTGCTTTCATGTAATAACAAATAGTATGCAAACAGTTTCAAGGTTCCATCTGCAATTTTCGTAGAATAGATAGCATCCTCAAATCCTTTTTCCCAGAATTTGAGCATCATCTGTCCATTAACAAATTTTACAGGTTCAATTCTTTCAATATTAGGCAGTTTTGTTTGAACGTCTTTCAAAACGTTTATGAATTCAGTTTTATTTTCTCGATACATATACTGTGCAACACTATTAATATTACTTCCGGTACGATTCAAATATGGCTGTGGTGCTTCAGTCTGTAATGTTCTTGCTGCCTCAGGAGAGAAATCGCAGAGATACCAGCCTTTCAATGCAGTTAGAAACTTTCCAATTCGACCATATTGTTTCATAACTCCTAGCGTTACAATACCGAGTTTTCTGTTGTCAGATAATTCAACAGCCACCCTTTTCCTTTCCACATTATGTCCAATATCTACATCATCTACATCGCATTCTTCATACGCATACCCGTGTCCCTTTTGGAGAAGCAAGAAAGTCATTGGCTGTCCATTCTTAGTCTCCTTTTGCCACAGATGTTCCTCTTTTATATATGGCCTCCCCATAGAATCTGCATCAATTTCCAGTTCATATGTTATTGGATACGTGCTGTTCTCTTCGCGATAACATAATTCAAATTTTATGGGCTCTATACTTCCCTGCGAACGGATTTGCTGAAAACCCCCTCGGTTTTTAGCATCACATGCTTCTTCTACATTCATTTTCAAGCAGTCCACTAAGTATTCAAATGCATCAGCAAGTGTGCTTTTACCAGTTCCGCTCGGACCGATAATTGCGGTAATATTTCCAAGAGCACTTTCTTGTTGGCGGTTTAACGTCTTTCCTATCGTAATGTCTTTTAGCGGGCCAAAATTTTCAATCCGGATGCCTTCGATTTTCATCATGTATCACCTCCTTTGCAACTAGAGTATAACATAAAGTGTTGAAAAATTGTAAAGTTTATGTTATACTCTAGTCAATAAATATCCATATATATCCATGTTTTCAAAATTGTAGGTGAAGAAAATGTTCGAATTAGATAGTAAAACGCCAAATACAATAGTTAAATTCAATGGAAACGGCCGTTTCGTTGAATTATCACAGGCATTTCAGATTGGCAAGATTAAATTTGCCTTTAGGGTATATGATGATAGCCGGCCGCAAGGAAACAGAATAACAAATAGTCTCGACTGTTATATTGATATTGATGAAGCAGTTGCCCTTGCTGACAGATGTGTCAGCCGTGACCTCTTTACGATTGCGGGGAAAAAAGAAGAAATACGTATTAAAGGAAACTACAAATATGCAAAACCTTCTTATGAGAATTATTCCGGATCCACAAAAGCCGGTCCGGGAAGAAATATGACAGTATCCAGACATCTAACAATTTCAAGAAAAGCTGGCGATGATCCCCTTTTCTCGAAGCTGCCATTCACATTAATGGTAGAGCAGCGTCCTGGAAAAGTATCCAGAACTGGTGCAATAATAGCGGACCCAGGTGCTAACAATGCAGAATATATAGCTGTCGGCCTCACTGCAGAGGACATTGTCCGTTTAGGGTTACAGCTCCAGAGAGCATGCAGAATTTATGATTTGTGGCTGGCCTCTGACACGCTGCAACAACACATTGAACAGCTTGAAGTTGTATGCAGTAAAGAATATCGAAACAACGCCAAAAAGCAACAAACTAATGGCGATACATTTGGCAATGTATATTATGGCAACAGTTATAATACAAATGTTCCGGTGCAGGCCTCTGCTCCCTCTGCCGGATATGTAGCCAATAATCGTCAGATTCGATCCGCAATGTACGGCTAATTATTTAGAAAGACAATCAGGTTGTTAATGGACTCATTATTCAAACTGATTGTTTTTCTTTTTGCCTGGATATTGTATAATAACTATTGACGAACACACTATAAGTAAAGCAATTTGCATTTTCAAACTACACCTATGAAACTAACAGAAGATTATAAAGACGAATATATAAAAATCGACTTGTGGAGTCGTCCTCTTAAAAAACACCGTTATTCAAAAAAGACGGATGTTCAGAAAAAGACAGTTCAGAATATTGATGGGTTGAGCGGGATTTTAACAAGCGAATTCCGAAAGCTTCATGGTAAGCAGAGCCTTTTTGAAGACACCGCCGGTACTAAATTCAGTGATTCATTTGATAATGATTCTCAAGAAAATCAAGACGAATTCAATCTTGATCTTGGCAGTCAGATTCTGATGGACGAGCCGGAAGAGTTTAAATTAGTGCGAAAGAAGCAGCTTGACGACTATGAAACAGAGGATAACAGGAATGCTTTAATTTCAGAAGCATCTGGCAATATAGAGGACGATGCTGCATCTAATACTAACGAGAAAAAAGCTAATAAGCCGAATAAGGAAAGCCTAAGAATCAAAATTGATCGCCTGCTCTATGATTATTCCGAAATAAAGCAAGAAAAAATTGAGCAGGAAGTCGATGCTCTTATCAATCAGGACGGATATTATAACGAAGTTATCCCAATTGACGAAGGCATTGACTTTGAGGAAAAGAAAGAATTCAACAAAGGTATAATTGTCGTTGTTGCATTACTCATTGTAACTGCAGTTGCCCTCGTAATGGTGATTCGATCATAACTTAAAAGAAGAAAGAAGGACATGGTATGGATTATAATAAGTACAGCGAAGAAAGTAAAAATCCTTTTGAAGAAAAACCAGGACGGTTTGGAAATTTCCATCCAATTGAATCTATATTAAAAATAATGAAAGCAGAAATTCCATCATATCTTTCCAAGCGATTTTATGGGCAGATCGGAGTTGGAATATTTATGATTTTTATTGGAGTATCTGTATCTATGATATCTATGAGCATAACAATGGGATTATTCCCCTGCTTAATCGGTCTGTGCTTAATAGGTATGGGGTTGGCATATAAGAAAACTGTCCTAAATGGCTATGATATCGTTACTGGAACCATTATTGCACACAACAAATTTTTCCCCGGAAGAAATGCTGCTGATGGGTATGTTTTACAAACGGAAGACGGACAAATAAGCATTCCTACGCAAAAGCGTAAAGGTGCTCTTCCAATTGGCACAAGCTTGCGGGTGTACATTGCAAAGAATGTCGCTTCTTACGAAAATAGCAACGCTACAGTATACGGAAGCGTCCTTGGCTACGATGTCGTTTTAGATTCCGATTCAGAAGAATGAAAATCGGATTGATTATGACTGTCATTTGATATATAATAAGATAAAATAATTTATATGTAGTAAAAAAGAGAGTTTGTATGCATATATGTGCGTATATACTCTCTTTTTAGTTTTTGCAGTAAAAAAAATTTTATTAAAAAAGATAGGGAGGAGAAAAGAAAAATGGATGTAAATTCATTAAATACATGCTCTTTTTCCGGAACAATCGTCGATATTAAAGATGATCGCTCCGGATGCATCATGTATTTGAGGCAGGTAGTTGCCGGGACTTTTGATACGGTCATCGCCGTGTATATAATTCCGGCACTAAAGGCGAGATTTAAAAGCCTTGCCTTAAAACCTGGTGAATTTGTCCATGTGATAAATGGGCAGATTTATCAAAGAGAAAATGTTGTGAGGGTCAGGATAACATCCCCTTCACAACTTCCTCAGCGGCCATGTTTCAATATGGTATCATTTACTGGAACTATTATTGAACGGACCGAAGAGGGTAAAGGAATTTTGTATTCTGTCCGACAAAATGTCGGGGGCCAAATTCCGACGATCTTTGATGTTTTCATTCCAGAAAGCATCAGAGAAGAAATAGAGGATAAATTCTCCGTTACTGAAGATGTATTCATCAGTAATGGAATCCTCTATACAAAAGAGGGTCTACTCCGAGTCAAAGTCAGTTCCCCTACGCAGTTTCAGAAACTGCAGGAGGATTTCTGCTTAGGCGAAGAAGAAGCCCGAGACAAATTTATTTAAGAAAAAGCACCTAATGTAGGCTGACTGTTATTTCTAAAACAGCAGCGTGAAAGTAGGTGCTTTTTTATGAAAAAGGGAAAGGAGAATAAAATGAAGAAGCCTTTTTTCTACAAGAAAAGAACGGTATCTGAAATGCTTAATGGCAAGACAGATATCGTACATGATTTCACTGATCTGGATAACAAGTTCGCAGAAGGTGAAATCAGCTACAAGGAATGGTCCGACACATTCAGCCGAATGCGCCATATCGTTCCGGTAGCTATCGGGGGATCTGCAGTAGCAGTAATCCTTGGTCATAATCAGAAAAAGACCCCACGAGAACTACAGCTCCAAATCGCTTTTCCTGAAGATGAGCGTTATAAGGAGAAGTTTTCCAACGAGACAAGAGAAATCTTTGCTCGTGGTCACTTTTTCGAGGATGGAGTGGCAAGAATGGGAGGATATCTCCTTGAATCAGATCTTAAACTAAAAGGTCTGGCAGATAAGGTAGAAGTACTTCCCTTCCCTCAGCAGCTACGGAATATGGCATTTCCTAACTGCGTGGGCGATTTTGATCGTCTGGTTAAAATCACGGGTGGCCCATATGAAGGACTCTGGCTTGGAGAAATAAAAACGACCGTATATAACGGTCCGTATGCTCCAAGCTACTGGAGAGATTACTTTGCCAAGGAAGACCTACCCAATGAGGAAAGGATTCCCCCTGCCTATCTGGATCAGGTGGATTTCTATATGGGGATTCTTCCGTTTGTCCGTGGTGCAATTTTGTTTGCTTCCTGCGGATATGATGGAAGAAAGGAGAATGTGCAGTTGTTTATTAATAGAAATGACGAACGCTCCTGTGCAGTTCTTAACGCAGCACAAGAATTCTGTGAAAAAACAATAGCAGGTATTACAGTATCTGATGAAGTTGTCACAGAACCGGAAGCTCTCAGAAAGGCACTAAAAATTACCCATGGAGCACTAGATAAGGATGTTCCAGCTGCGAATCTCACGGATAATCCGTATATGAAGCAGCTGATGGACATTGACTCCGAACTAAAAGCTCTAAAAAGCGAGATTAAAAAACCTCACAAGGAGCTGGAGCAAACGGTAGAACAGCTTGTCCGGGATTACCAGCAGGAACATGATGAGGTGCTTAAAAAGATCTCATTTCTTGAAAAAGAACGAGATCTTATCAAGTATAAGTTGGTTCCGGCAATCGGAGATGCCACATCCGGGGAAGCAACAATTGGAGAGTCTAAATTTAAACTGAAAGTTTCGAGGCTCCCCTCTTTTGCAAAAAAAACAAAGGAATATATGCGAGAAAAATATCCAGATGTATGGAATGATATCACCTCGTATGATCCTTATTATCGGGTGAAACTCTCCGAAGAGGTTATTGAAGATGCCTCTGCAGAGGGTAATGAAAATATCGCAGAGGCAGATATTGATTTTTAAGAAGCCGGGCTTTTATCTCGGTAATTCAATTGCCGATATGAAAGCCCGTGCAGTTATTGCAAATGTGAAAAGAAAAGGAAAAGAGGAAACAAAAAAATGGAGAAAGAAAGCAAAAAATTTGGTCTTCTTTTGACACTTTTGATAGAGGACCTGAAAACGAAGATGTCTATCAGGCAATCTTCGAAGGGCTCTGTAATATTGAGCTGAATGGAACAATAGTGGTCCTTAAGCACTCTCTCTTTTGGAACCGAAGGGAATTCAGTATTTCGATCCAGGGAAGCGATGCACAGAATTTATTTCTGCGTGCATTGGACGACCAGGAATGGTCTATCGAAGATGGTAACCTGGTCGGGCGACTCTTCCATCATGATGGAACTAATCGTTATATTTTCCGAATCTTCCAAGGAGACGTAGACGATTGTTTCGAAGCACTGGATGAAATCGACTGGGATGGTGATTCAGATGATATCGAAACAAAAATCTTGTCCATGACGGACAGTGCAGCAGGCATCATCGAGAGCGTGCTGTAAAAAAAGGCAGTTTGCCATAATGCAGTATCTTTTGTGTTATAGCAAACTGCTTTGCTAAGACTAAAAAGCCTATTGTGGATGTGAACCTCCTCTCAGAATCTCATCTAGGATGCGTTCTGCTGCAATAGGCTTTTCGTCGTTCTTATGAAAGGTGGTATTTACATACATGGATGAAAAAAAAATAAATCAAGAAGATATCAAGTATTTGGAATCTCTTGGGATAAAGAAAAACACAGCGGTTTTTATTTCAGAGAAATTTAATGAACCGCTGGATATTTTAAGAAAAGCTCCGATGAAATTAATTCCATATATGTCGTCGGATGAAATCTTAAAAGCACAGGCTCTGGATGCTAAGAGTACTTATGCATGTAACCTATTTTCGTTATTAGAGCCATACGGCTTTCGGTTAAATGCGGTTATGAACGCATTTAAGAACCTAGCAAAAGAATTACTCTTAGATAAGCCGGAGGACGAGGAACTGGATTTTTTAGATGTTCGCATTCTTGAAAAAAATATTATGCGAAAAATAAAAGAAGCCCCCTATTTACTATGCGAATATGTCCCATTTAAAACGGTGGATGTATTTGCACTGGATCAAGGCGTCGAAAACACCAGCGAACTTCGCATAGAAGCTGCAATTCTTGAAGTTTTAAAGAACTGTAACAAAGCAACTGATTCAAGGCTCATCGAAGTAAACGGGGATTCCTGTATCCTTCAGGAAAAACTATACGAGCTTGTTAAATTGCTCCTTGATATGGACGTGGATCGCACTCTCTTCCATAAAGTTCTGCATCGCATGTTTATGGAAGATGAATCTATTCACATCTCCCATATCGGTGGCCAAACAACAGTTTTTGCTCGGCACGCTGCAGATATTGAATTTGGGATTGCGAAAATAATTGATCGTAAGTTCAAAAAGGGAACAGTTCTCTTCGACAATATCTCAAGGCTTATTGAAAAAGCTGAGGCAGAGCTCGGAATTCTGTTATCCGATGAGCAATCGGATGCTGTTAGAATGGCACTCACCTCCCCTGTTTCCATTATTACAGGGGGACCTGGCACAGGAAAAACTGCAGTTCAGAAAGTGCTAATTGAAACATTTGAATGGGCGACTAAGTGTAAGCCGGTTCGGCTGATTGCTCCCACAGGACAAGCTGCGAAGCGAATGACGGAATCAACCGGTTATCCGGCAACGACAATTCATAAAGCGTTACAGATTTCAGCAGGAGCATATGATGTTCCGGATGATCTTGTTTTGGATGAAGGCCTTATCATTGCCGACGAGGCATCAATGATTGATGAAGAACTATTTCATGCACTAATTTCATCTATTAGCGATGATTCCAAAGTCGTTATTGTAGGAGATGTGAATCAGCTTCCGGCAATCGGTTTTGGTGCAGTGTTACGGGAATTAATCAATTCTAAAACGATTCCGGTTACTATGCTAACCAAAGTATTCCGGCAAGCAGACGACTCCCCTATCGCATACAATGCGGCCAGAATCAAATCCGGAGAACAGATTTTAATAGAAAATGATGGGTTTCAATTTAAAACACTTGGACCTGATACAGATTTGGTAGACCTTGTATGCAAAACATATGAGGAAAGCGTTCTAAAGGCTGGGATAGATAATGTCATCTGTCTTACGGCATTTCGGAAATATACAGATACCGGAGTAGATGAGCTAAACCTCAAACTTCGTGATTTGGTTAGAACAGATATAACGAAGAAAACACCATTTGTT
>ERZ1034865.866-NODE-866-length-15743-cov-5.555138_pt1 | contig 15743 bp, 23 predicted proteins | sample MGYA00520632_ERZ1034865 | MGnify/ENA primary metagenome ERZ1034865 (study PRJEB33766, sample SAMN09781738) | gut metagenome | biome: gut microbiome | host: Homo sapiens | place: Madagascar | study: EMG produced TPA metagenomics assembly of the PRJNA485056 data set...
CGCCAAGCGCGGCCATCTGCGGGGCGCAGTTGTTTCCACCGAAGAGGCCGCCGAGCAGGCCGCCGTTTCCGTTGTTCGCGGAACCGAGAAAACCGAGGGAGCCCAAAACGAGGGCAGGGATGCCTACGCCGTTGGCGAGGCCTTTTGTTGCAAATTCAGCCATAGCAAACTCCTTTTGCTATGGAACTCAAGGTTCTATTTGGCGCTCGGTTGGCGCTGGTTAGTAGGCTCAGAGGCCTTGCGATCGATGGCGACCGCGGCTTTGCATCGCGGACACTTTGCTACGATCTTGCCCCGAAGATCGGGGCTTATGTCAAAGAGACGTTTCCCGCAATGCGGGCAGAGCACTTGTTCCATGATTTGCCCTTCCTAAAACTCTGTGCAGGAAAGACTTTAAATTCAGGGCTCTTCTTCATTCGTCAGAGCATCCGCCCAACGCTGCATGAGCGCCCGTCGTTGCTCGAGAAGATCGGTTCTGTAGTAGGCGCGGGTAACGCTGCTTCCCCACACGTGGCCAAGTGCTTTCTCCGCCTCAGCATCGGGAATACCGTGCGTCGCGCACCAGTCGCGGAAGGTGGATCGAATCCCGTGGGTGGTGACGCGTGGTTCACCTTCGGGTCGCGGGCAGTGGAAGCTTATTTTAGCGCGAAAGGCCGCCGCGGCCACGTGCTTCCCGGGGGTGCGCCCTTCGAAAAAGAACACCTCGCCGTTCGCCATAGAAAGCGCGGCCTTCGCGAGCGAAGAGAGTGGAACGCGCAAGTCTCCGTTTCGATCGACTTTCTGCCTGGCGGCAGGGATCGTCCAAACGTCGCCGACGATTTCACTGCGCATCGCTCCGGCGGCTTCGTTCATTCGGCAGGCAGTTGCGATGATAAGAAGGATGCAACCGTTTACAGGACAGGGGTGGCTAAGGCAATAGCGCGTGAGGTACCGAAGCTCTCCCATGGTCGGTGCTTCACGATGTTGAGTCTTCGACACCAGTGAAAAACGAGGGAGAAGGAGTTCGAGATTTCCTCGCCATACCGCCGGATTGGCCGCTGAGCGCAGTTCGTGAACAATTGCCCAACTAAAGACGGCCTCAAGCCTTTGGCGGACGTGCTGGCCCATTGCGGGATAGGTGCTCCAAACGGAAGAGAGTGCCTTGAAAACGTCTTCGCGGGATATCTTCGCCACGGGCATATCTTTGAGCGTCGGTAAGGCGTGTTGCTCGAGTGAGACTCGCCAGGCAGTCCGTTGCTCTTCCGTCTTCAGGCGGCGTATGCTAAATATATCCGCTAACGCTTTGGGGAGAATCTCACCGAAGGTATCAGTAGCAGTTTCTTCGGGCGCTTGTGTAAGAAAAGCTGCCACTTGATACTTGGCATCCCTCAAGCCGATGGATTGAACGGGGCCGATGCTCCGCTCAATCCGCTTGCCTCCGATTGTCCCGCGAAAGACGTAATATTCCTGCCCGTTATCGCGGGAGTACACGTACAGATTGTCCGCAATCTTCCGTTTCTTCATGTCGTTTCTCTTCGTTGTTCCCCGATTTGTTCCCCGATCGTTGGGGAAGATGCCCGAAAAATCGGGGGGCTCACTCGAAGTTTAGCGAAGAAAAGCGAAGAAACGCAAAGTTTCTGATAAAGCTGTTTTCGTTGATATCTAAGGTTATTTTGCAAATGCGGTCGGCCAGACAAGGCTCTTGACATCCACCTTTTTCTGCATCATGCCGTTTTCAACGAGAACAAAATTAAGCCTGCAATCACTGCGATTGCAGGCTTGTTCCCCGATTTGTTCCCCGAAATTATTTTAGGATTTCGGCGAGGGCGTCGTGGTTGGCTGCGCTCCGTTGATAGTGTCGGCCGCATTCCGAACCAGCGTCAACCAGTCGTTGAACCAGCTTTTCCAACTCGGTAACTCGGGCGTTAAGAGCGTCTGCGGAATCTCCTTCGGCGCTTCGGCGACGGTTCGCGTCGCGCAACCGGGCGCGATAGCTATCAAGATCGCCGCGCAGAGCGTCGTACTCAGACGACGCCAATAAAATAGTGTCCGTTGCTTTTGCAAGTCCTGCGGCATGGCTTTCCTGCGCCTCCTTCAGCGCGATGGCTTGCGCCCTTTCCATATCGGCGATGATCTTTTCGTACTTCAACTCCGCCGCGTGGTAGCCGAGGTAGGTGCCGATTAGAAGCAGGCACACACCTGCGGCAGTGGTTATAAAGCCTTTGTTCACTTCTTCACTCGGCGGTCTTGGCGGTAGTCATAGGCTTCCTTCAGCATCATGCGAAGCAACGCTGGTCTTCCTCGTTTAACTTCAGCGAGGCTTCGGCTTCATCCTCGCCATTGCTGATGCGCACGTCGATGTAAATCTTGCCGTGGACGCGGCGCATGCGGAGATCGGTACCCTTGCCGGTGAAACCTTCCTGGGATAAATACTTCTTGCTCATTTCTTTGTCCTCTTATCAAAACGCGCGGCGTAACCGCGGCGGTCTACGTGAACGAACGTGTCATAGATTCCCACGCCGCCCGTCACGTTCAAACGGAGGCAGAGTTCCCACAGCGTGGGTAAATCTTTCTGATCCTCCGGCCGGATATCGGCGGCCAGTCCTTGGGTGTGGTAGGAATTGGGAACGCCGCCCACGTGCGCGTTCCATGACGGGCTGCGATAGCCGGACGTCACGATGAGAGGCTTACCGAAAAGGAGACGCACGCGGTTTAAAAAATCCACGAGTTCTTGGCGCACGTTCATCGGGCCCCAAGGGGAGGGGGCGCCGTCGTGGGAAGCAAACTCTTTGCTGTCGAAGAACCCGTCTTTCATCCTTCCACCCCCGTGCGCTTGCGCAACAGGGCGAAGGCAAAGCTCACGCCTTCCTTCCCGGCGAAGCCGCCGAGGCCGGAAAGCGCGCCGTAAAGCTTCACGTCCAAATTGTAGGATTCGCCCGTAAGGGCAATGAGAAAGCCGATGAAGCCTGACAAGGCCACGGCCCAAAAGAACTCCCAAGCCGAGAAGGGCCTGCCTTTCTCCCGCGAGTTGAGATACATGAGTGCTTGTGCCATAGCTGCTACCCCCGTACAAAAGAGGTAAGGAAAGAAACCGTGCTGATTGTCCATGGTGCGTCCTTTATCTGTGCGCCCATTATGTAGTACAAATCAGCCGTCTTTTCGTCACTGACGAAAGGACTTCGCGGAATCAGCTATGCTTCCGCGCAGAGTACCTCGAGTACCATGCCCTTCGCCCGGTCGAACATCTGTGCAAACCTTCGACCGGGCTTTCCTTTTATTTGCGCAGGTTCTTCTCCGACCGGCGGCGCAAAGTCTCGAGTGTCTTCTCTACGGCGTCGTCAAACCAGTAGGTGCTGAGGCCGATCCGGATAGGGGCGGGAACTTTCCCCTGCTTCACCCATTTACACAGCGTAGTTTCACCAATACCTAGGGCGTCCTTTAATTGTTGACGCGAAATCATTCCTTTTGGGATCGTCATTTCTAGTACTCTTTCGTAAACTTCTAAGGGTTATTCCTAGATACTCTATGTGTCTAAAGTTCTTTTCGTATTAGGAACTGTTTGTAACGAGGCGCCCACCGATTGAAAGCGTCACGGCATTCGGGGCGGCCAAGGCAAAGGTAGCCGTAGGCCATCAGCACACCGTGGAGACGATCCTCCTCGGGGATGCCCGCCATATCGTGGTTGAGTCGGAAGGCCTTAGGGAGCGTTCCCCAGAACTGCTTGCACAGTACTGCGACGTCCAACGCAGCCCCCGAGCGAGAGCAATAGAACACCGACTTACCGGCTTCCGCCTTTGCCACAGCATCACCGCGGGAGAGCGCCCATCGATCTACGGCGCGCGCTGCATAGCCGAACGTTCGTCCGAACTCATCCTCAAGCGCCGCTGCTAACTCAATGCGGCTCACCCATTCTTGTGACAGTTGGTCCAGGCGGTTGTACATTGCCAACGTCTTCGCCTGCAGTCCTCCGCGACGGCTCATGCTTATCTCCTCGTATCCAAAATGAAATCCAAAACATCTTTCTTCCCCTGTAGTGCCTGAAGGACGGCGTAGTCCAAAGTCTTTTCCGCGACGATGCGGTGGATGAAGACGGGCCGTGGATGCCCCGCCTGCGCCTGACGCGTGGGCCCGATGCGTTCACACATCTGCGCGTATTGCTCGTAGTTGTAGCCGCAGCCGAAGAAGACGAGAATGTTTCCGCCGTCTTGCAGGTTGAGGCCGTGGCCGCAGGAAGCGGGATGCGCGAGAAGCATCGGAATCTCGCCAGCATTCCAGCGGCGGATGGTTGCAGGATCGCGGTCGAGGAGCTTCGCCTGGGGGAACGCCCGCATAATGCGTTGCGCCTCATGGCGAAACTGATACGCGACAAGGATCGGTGCGCCGCAAGCCTCTTCAACGACGCTCCGGAGTGCATCGATCTTGGCCTCGTGGATCGGTGCGTAGGCGGAGTTGTCCTCGTTGTAGACGGCACCGCTTGCGATCTGCAGGCACTTCCCCATCTTGGCGAGGGCGTTCACCGCTTCGAGCTCTTCGCCGTCTTCGAGGCAGACGTAGAACTCGCGCTCCATCTTGTTGTAAATATCACGGGCGGCCGTGGGCAGCGTGACGACGATATCGTTCACGATCGGCTGAGCGATATCGAACCAATCCTCCGCCTTCACAACAATTGTCATCGGCTGTAGCTTCCGCCTGATCTTTTCGTCGGCGCCGTCCTGCGGGACGTACTTCACCATGTACGCTTCGCCGCCCGTCTTCACCGGGTAGAAGAAGGCCTGCTCGTACGCGGCCATAGTGCGGCCAAGCGTCGCGCCCTTGTCGATGAACCAGGCTTGCCCCCACAAATCGATAAGGCCGTTTGCCGTCGGCGTACCCGTGAGTTCGATGAAGTGCGGGGACTTGAAGGCGACAGTCGCCAGGGCCTTCGCACGCTTCGTGCCGGAGCGAAGACGGAAACCTTTCAGCCGCGTAGCCTCATCACAGACGACAACGCCGAACGGCCACTCGCCTTTCAACGTCTCAACGAGCCACGGGAGCTGCTCGTAGTTCGTGCAATAGACGTCCGCCTTAGCTTCGAGCGCCGCCGCCCGTTGCTTTGCCGTGCCAACGATGACAGACACGCGGAGATCATGGAGGTGATCCCACTTGGCGATCTCATCCGGCCACGTGCTCTGAGCCACGCGCAACGGCGCGACGACAAGCGCCGGACGGGACGTGAAGAAGTCCCGGATGTAGCGCAGTGCCGTGAGGGTGGATACAGTCTTGCCGGTACCCATCCCCGACCACACCATAGCCCGCGTACGGGACAAGATGTGGTCAATGATGAGCCGCTGGTAGGGGCGGGGAACGAACTTCTTGCTCACAATACCCCCGCAAGGTAAGGCACAAAAACGATAAATGCCGCACACAGAAGTCGATCAAAAAGGCAGGCCATAGTAGTACCACCGATATCCTTTCACGACGCCGCATTCCTTCGCGGCGCGCTTGATGTAATCCAATAAATCCGGGACGCCCTTGTATGTCGGGAGCCGCTTTGACGGGGCAGACCGCGGGTGCTTGATCTCCAACTCACCCTCCACCGGACGCAACGGGATACACCACTTCGTGCAGAACTTGAGGCAGTCTTCGATCGTCGATTCTGGCGCCCGATGGAGCACTGCCTTCCACAAAGAGCTGTCCGTACGCCACCCATATCTGCGATGCAGATAAAAAAGCAGGCGATCTACACGGTACTCGGGCGCCTCCATCCCCCGTTCCTGCAGAAACTCACGGGCAGAAGCGGCTGTCGCGACGGGGTACGCCGTGGCGTAGGCCGCCGCCATATCCGTCAGGCAGACAGTTTCACGCTCTCGCATCCTCGGCCTCCCTTCTGCGCCAAAACGCCCACAGCTCGTAGGCCATAAGGCAAATCTGACGCTCCGTACGGCCATCTGACAGCGAGTACCGATCGGCGATGAGTTTGGCGACGTCGGATGCGGTGTCGTAAACATGCACCTCACAGCCCGACTCGGCCATCACTTTGTGCTCACGCAACTGGTGCTTCTTCGGCTTCTCGCCGGGCGCTTTCACCTCGACCCAGAAGTGCCACCCAGGCATCATGATGAAGAGATCGGGGGCGCCGATATGCCCAACCCAAGACGTCTTACGGACTTCGCCGTGGAGTTCTTTGATTACAGACTTGATGGCGGCAACAACTTTTCCTTCGGGAGTCATATCAACCTCTGCGCTTTATCGTTTCTTGCAACTCTCGGGCGTGCTCCACCATGTTGCCCGCAGTGAGTTCAATACCGTACAGCCGCGCACCATCCCTATCGTGCGCATACCGCCTCCTTGATCTGAGCCGTTGTTTTGAGCGTCGGATTGCAGCGTTTCTGTGCCTCGATGTCGTGTTCCGTCTTGATCTTGTAGGCGCACTCGCGCAGAGAAAGCGCACAGGTAACGAGCTCTTCCGCGGCGTCCGTGAGCACGCGGGGGCTGCTGTGAAGCGAGATTTCGATGATCTGACTCATGCGCCCGACTTGCTTGAGCGAGGCGAGTATGCACATTGGCTTCGTGTCGATTACAGCCATGAAAGTCTCCTTTATTTGTGATAGCGATAAGAGCTGAAGCCCGCCGCAGCCAACGGGAGTCCCTTTGCCCAGCGGGGCAGAATCTCCATGGCTGCTTCGAGTTGTTTGAAGTCGTGCGCGTCGTCATCCGGCGCTTCCGTCAGGATTTCGTCGTGGACGGTGAGGATCGGTTCGAAACCCGCCCGATCCACGTTGAAAAGGGCGTTGCAGAGCACGTCGCAGGCCACGGCCTGGGTAATGTTTTCCACAACTTTGCCGCCGTACGTCTTGATCCGCTGCCACTTGCGCGTCATCTGATGCACGCCCATGTAGGAGAAGGTGCAACCTTCGTCTTCCGTCCCGACACGCGCAGAGGGATAGAGGAGAGTGCGGTTTGAGGGCAGGGCGATGCCGAGCCATCCTTTCGATGCCCAAGTCTTCAGCCCACGGTGCAGGTGCTCCGTGCAGTACGTCTGCAGGGACGCAACGCAGGCTTCTTCAACGCGCCCCCAAAAGGCAACGATATGAGGATTGGCACGCCGCCACAGGCGTTTCACGCTGTCGCAGGCGATCCATACGTCGTGCTCAAGGCCGCAGAGGCGCTTGGGTGTCGTAGCCGCCCATTCGTACGCCCGTTCGGCCTCGTCGCGAACGTCCGCCGGGACGACGGGAAGCGTCGCTTTCGCCATGTCGTGAAGGTCGATGCCGTAACCCATGGCGAAGGTGACGAATGCCCCCGGGCCGCCGCCGTAACCCATAGCAAGTTCCAGTACCTTGCCCATCTGGCGCTGAGCTTTGGTGACGGATTCCACTGGGACGCTGAAGGCCTTGGAATACGTGAGTTTGTAAAGATCGGGGCCAGTGCCCGCGTCGTACGCGCGGAAGGCGTCGAGCTTCCACGACTCGCCTGCAAGCCACGCTAAGACGCGGCCTTCGATATTGGAGTAGTCGGCGACGACCATGCGCTTACCCTCGGGGACGATGATCGCCCCCCGAAGGCAGTTCGAGAGCACCGCAGGGAACTCAGAAGGGCTGTAAAGGAGGTCCAGATCGCCGCGTTTGACAGCCTCAATGGCGTCTTCGATCGGTTCGTCCTTCATCGTCGGGCGCGCTAAGTTCTGCGGCTGAAAGAGTCGGCCGGAGAAGCGCCCCGTGCGGCTTGCGCCGCGGAACTGCAGGCATCCGCGCAAACGCCTGTCGGAGTTCGCACAGTCAAGAAGGGATTGGAATTTCTTCACACCTGCCTTCGCAGCGTTCAAGCGGATGCGCAGCAGTTCTTTCATGGGCTCAGGGAGATCAGGCGACTCCGCCAGGTGCTCGATTTCGCCCTTGCGCAAGTTCGCGAGTTCAATGCCCCACGTGTCCTTGATGTAGTCGATCGTCGCCTGAGTGCGCGTCGTCGTGTCCAGGGCGCCGTCCGTGAGCTCCATCGTTTGTGCACGCAGCTCCGCCCCGTGGTGTTCCATCAGATCAACGGCCGCGCGGGCAAGATCAACGTCCATGAGCATCCCGCGACGGTTGATCTCGGCGTCAATAACGGCGAGGTCGCGCTCGCGCCCGGTGCGGTTGATCTTCGGGAGCCGCCGATAGAGCTCTCGTTCGGCTTCCACGTCGAGGCGGCAGTAGTTGACGAAACGCTTCCAGTCTTCCGGGTTGGTCTCGCGATTCTTCGCGCCGTCGGCGCGCGGAACGCAGAAGAGGCGGATCAAACGGGCGCCGTCCTTGTCCTTAGCCTTGTCTTTGCCGAGTTTGTAAATGGCGCAGAGATCAGCCAAGGAGCCGGGGAGCCCGTGCTCGTAGGCGATCTGCATCGTGTCTTCGACACGATCGAGCGGCATGGCGAGCTCCGGCATCACGCGTTCGATAAACACAGTGTCGAAGTTCATGCCGTTGTGCCACACGTGGAAGTCGCTTCGGCCGCCCTTTTGGATTTGACGGATCGCCGCCAAAAGGTCGTCCGGGATCGGCTCGTATTGCACCTGCCACACTTTGGCGGGCGCGTTGTCGATGGCATAACCCCACAAAAGGATTTTTGCCTTCGGGTCTTCAGCGTACTTATGAGTACCGAATTTAATCGGCGTCTCGCTGAAAGTCTCTAAGTCCCCAAACAGAAACATCTTTTACCCCTGTAGTTCGGATGTCTTCAAAGGAGGGCTGGCGCACGGCCGTGGGGTTGCGGTACCTCGGCCGTTTTGTTCACGTCGGCGAAGAGACTCCGAACGCCGCGTGTTCCATCACAATGGCCTGCCCACACCAGTCCCCCCTTTGAAGCCGCCCGAAAGCGGCTTTCTTTGGGGTTACATCAGGTCGTCATCGGACTGAGGAGCCTCCGGGGCTTCCAATTCATCGAATTCGTCGCGGCAAGAAGCGGCGGTCGCACCAGCTCCGAGCGGTTCGCCGTCCTTGGCGAATTGGACGCCGTTTAAGTAGGACGTCACGCCGCCGCCGTTCTTCGTGTAGCAGAAGACGTCGATGGAGCAGTTGACGTAGCAACCCGCGTAGGGCTTTCCCGCGTCCGCAGGGATGTTGCGCTTCTTCTGATCCAACACCGTCGGCGCGCCTTGTTCTTCCTTGCGCTTCGGCGTGATGGAATAGCCGCCGTCTTCGAGTTCCTTCAGCGGCCACGTTTGATTCGACTTCTTGAACCGCTTCAGCATCTTGTCGGCGTCGCCGGGGTAGGCGGCTTCGACCGCCGCCCTGATCGCCTTTTCGATCGTCGCGAGGTTTTCGGAGTCCGCGTTGATGAGCAGGCCGATGGAGAAATTCTTCTTGCCCATGTATTCCTCGGCCGTGTAGAGCTTCGGGAACACGCAACGGGCGTTACGGATCATGATTCGCTGAGATTTACCACTCATTTTGTTTCCTCAATTACGTCAATTACGTCAAATTCGTCTCGGGTCGAGACAGAGATTGCAGGTCGAGCGTCGAACACGGGCGCAATAGCGGGCTTTCCGTCGCTCTGGGTAATCAATTGGCAGATCGCGTTCCACTGGCGAGGGCCGATCAAGCCGTCTTTGTGCGCTCGTTCGGCTTGCGCCGGGGAGATGAGCGCACGGGTGTAGAGAACGTCGCGGCGGATGCGCATGGAGTTCAACGCCTCTTCCGCGCCGGGGCCCCACTTGCGCGGGCCTTTGCGCCCGGCGACGATCTTGAAGCCCTCGATCTTTTCGCCGTCCATGAGAAGCGCCAGGGCCTTCGCGCGAACGGCGTCGCACCACTTTTCGATTGTCTGCAGCCACGGAAGGACGCGGGCGAGCTGGTCGGCCGTTTCCGGGAGCTTCGGCGCGTTGTCTTCAGCGGGGAGCACCTCGAAGTCGGCCGCGATGAGCTCACGCGTCTTCGACATGAGCGCCGGGCAGTTCGCCTTCGCTTTGCAGAACCGGCACTGCGATTCACCGGGGTTAAGGAACTTCAGCGCTTCGTCTTCGTGGCCGATGAGAGACTGAGCCTTATCGGCACAAGCGCGGACGCGCTTACCGAAGTCGGCGAGCTCTTCCATATTCCATTCGTACGTCTTCTCATGCGCCGAAATCCGGGGCTGATAGATGATGAGGCGTACGCCGGTGATCTCTTGGAAAATCCCGAATTCTTCAATGGCCGCGAGCGCGTAGATAGAAAGCTGAGGGTTCTTCTCGGCCTCGACCTCTACGCCCATGCCGTATTTAAAGTCGGCGATGGTGAGAAGGCCGTTGGCGTCGATCGCGAGAAAGTCAGCGGTACCCTTAGCCCCGGGGCGATTCGTCACCACGCCCACGGGGAGCGCGCGTTCCGTTGCCCAAAACGCGAGGCTGCGCACGTCGAGATGAGCACCCAACATCTTCGCCCAGCCACGGGCGTGCTCGATCATTTCGGAATCCTCGGTCGTCGGGAAGTAAGTGGTCGATTCGAACCAGGATTTGGCCGCTCGTTCGGCTTCCACATGGGCGGCCGTTCCCTCTTCGGCGTACACCGAAGAATCGTCGCCATTGCCGTAGATCGCGCCGAGAGCGATGGCCCCCGGGCAGATCATCCAACAATGAGCGGACGACGGGGAGAGAAGGTCGTGCGCCATTTAGAACCCCTCCTCACTGAGGAACGATTCGAACACGTCGAACTCTTCCCACGTTTCCACGTCGGAGGCGCGCTTAAGTTCGCCGCCGCGGATTTTCGCGCGAGCCCGGTCGGCAGCCCCCGTGTTCTCCGAGTGGAGGAGGGCGGCCAGTCGCGTGCGCAACGTAGACCGATCGGCTTCCGTCGGTGCGTCGCTTCGTTCGGTTTTCTTTTCTTCTGCCGGCGCGGGTTTTTCCGCGGGCTTCGCCGCCGGGGCCGGGGCTTTTTTAGCTTCGGCCGCTCGTTCGGCTTCCTTCATTTTGGCGAGCGCGGCTTGTTCGATCTCGGCGGGCGAGCGGGATTTCTTCGCTTTCGCGGGCTGCGTTGCCCCTTCAGCCGCCTTACTGGGATTTTCAGCGGGCGCCGGGGCGGCCGGTTTATCAGCTGCCTTTTCGGCGGCTATACCGGCGGCCTTTTCAAGCGCGCTTATACGTTGTTCGATGCTTTCAAAGTAACGGATGATGTCCGGTGTCATTTCTTCACCCCTGTTATTAGTAGCGCGGCGGGCGATGTTTTGCGGGCGCTTTGCTATCCGATAGGCGAAAAAGTAGCGGGGCAGTGCAAAGAAAGACAGACAATGATTTGATAAAAGTCAATAAATGCGCGAACATGCGCTATCGTTCTTTGCATATATCGCGATTAACAGCAATAATGCGCATATCAGGAGCAAAACAAAGCAGAGCACGGCGGGCGAATTGAAGCACCTCCGCCGGGGCGCACTACTTAGAGGGTTAAAAAATGACTAAACACGAAATATCCGTTCTTCACGTTTTCGGCGCAATTCTCGCGATTCTGGCGCTGATCGATGCCGCAATTTTCGCTATCGCTTATGCGGCGTAATGGGGGCTCGAAAATGACTCAGATCAAAAAGACTGCGCGCTGCCTTTTTGGGGGCCCGTTGCCCTTATATCAACGGCGTTATTTCGCCGCGGTCGTGCTTTGAATTCTTTTTCTGCGAAAAAACTCCCGCTTTTCTCTAACTCTCAAAAAGATTGAAGGAAATAAAAAATGCTTAGTAAGTTTGTTTTAAACCGCCTGATGATTGCAGCGCTCGAATCCGAAAGCCTTGAATGCGATTTTGAGGTTATTTCGAGCACCTTTGAAGATAATCATTCCGCCAGCTATGCCGCCGAATATGTGGCGGGAATTCTCGGCCGTACGGATACCGACAATGAACCGTTCGACTGCCTTGAATTGAAAACCTACCGCGCTACGGACGATAGCGACGACTGCATTACGGACGCCTTGATTACTTGCGGGGGCCCTTACGCCGCGGCGCGGTATGAGTCCCGCACCGATACCGTCACTGTTACCTTCAAATGGGGCACTGATTGCTTAGTGGTGCAATCGGGCAATGCACCCATTTGCGAAGTGCTTAAAGCAATAAGCGAATATTAGAAAGGCGCGCCGCCGATTTAATTCGGCGGCCTCAAATAAATGGATATTGAACGAATACCCATTTATTTGGGCGGAATGCCCTTTTTAAGCGAAGGGAAAAAACAAAATGCACAGTTATTTAAACATTACCGGGCGTGAAATAAAGGCGGGCGCACTCATGCTTACCGGCGCTTTCTCCGGCGAGATGGAACCAATTGACCGCGTATTTGAAGAAGACACGCCGGGCGTTTGGACGGCGGGCGGTTCCGTGTTTTTTGAATTCAACGGGCGCGAATACTCTCAGGATTTCTGCGCCGCGTGGTTCGAAGACGGAACAACTGACTATTGGGACGATGGCGCCCCGCTGATGGTTTACAGCGAAAGCGACGGCGGGCCGATTGAAGCCACCGGCGCAGAGTGCGCCGCCATCGAACGCGCGGTGGGCGGCCTGGCGGCGCTTTATCAGGCGTTTTTAGACGCGCAGCACGCCGCGGCGGAAGCGGCTAAAGCGGATGCGCTTGCATTCTTGAAAGAGTGCATTAAAGAAGGGGAGGCCTAGCGATGTATACAGCAGAGAAGAGCGGCGAAGCGCTGCAAAACGGCGCGTGGGCTATCCGCTACCGTGATCTTCAGACGGCGGTTACAGCGGCATTTAGGTATGCGGTTAAACAGTGCCGGGCGCTTAGCGAAACCGATCCGGAGCCGGATCAATCCCGGCGCGGGGATACGGCCGCGGCCGAAAACTTTCAGGGCTACGCCCGCTGGCCGATTGATAACCGTTTCGGTTCGATTGAAGTAGTAAACGAGAAAACGGGTGCGGTAGCCGCCAGGATTACAGCGCGCTTTTACAGCGTCGACGGGGCCCGTACGGTTAGATATGAGCTGGTTAAATCACCTTACGGCCGGACGTATGAAACGCCTGTTACAGAACGGTTTACGGGTATTCGTTTCTCGCTTACAACTGAAGTACTCGAAAAGGGGGCGGCATGATTCGCACAGAATATACACTGCTAGCAGAGTACCGCGACCGACCGCCGCGGGAGATATTAAATCGAAAAGGGCGGCCGTGGGCGCGGGAGGAAATGGCAGCGCAAAGCGGCGAAAAATACGTTACGGCCGGCGCGGGGTTGCAAACGCTTTCTATCATCGTGCGCCGCTTTGCCCCGGACGGCCGTTGCTATGACCTACAAAGGAAATGGGTTTACACCGCCTCAGCTTAATATCCCTCCTCTTAACCAGTAGGCCGCGCGGCCTATCACCTCAGTGTCCGGCGTCAGTGGAATACACTGCGCCGGGTTTTTCTCTGTTGTAATCATCAATTCCCCGGTAAGTGACGGCGTAAGGGTGCGAAGGATTTTCCGCCCGTCTAAATTCAGGACGAAAAAGCCGGGGGCCGGTGTCGTGTCTTTCAAATCGATCAGTAATCGATCACCGGGGATAAAGCGCGGCGCCATGATATCGCCCGAAACTATCCACCCGCGGAAATCATCCGGCGTCCGGCCGGGAAAGTTAGCCGCCATATCCGCCCGATCAAACAAAACCCGGGGTTTTGCCCCCGGGCGTGTCTCTGGCGTATGTAAAAGCTCAATTTCGAGCGCGTCATTTTCTTTAATGCCGCCCTCAGGGCTCACGGAAAGAGGGCGCGGTAAGCTCCCCGGAGCGCGGCCGTGATCTTCGCTCATCCATCCAAGCGGTAGGCCTAAGGCCTTTTCGATTTCAAGGCACATTTTGGGCCCTACCGTTCTAACGGCGCCCGATTTATTTTTAATTCCGGCCGCTACGCTATATAGATAAGGATCCCGGCGGCTGCGGTTAAGCTTTACATTTACCTCAGCTATTGAGCCATATTTGGCGGCCAAAAGCCTTAGGTTTTCCCTTCGGACGTCGCCTAGGGGTGGTGATTTTGTATCAGTTTGTAACATAGCTAGGTGTTTTTGGCTTAGTTGATTAGGAGGCGTCGCCGCGTTGTTTTATGCCCTTACGCTTTTTTGCGCATTTCGGAGACTTCGCGCGGCTTTAGCGCCTTACGCTTTTTCGTGCGTTTCGCAACATTTAGTTGCTTATGCTTCCTTTAGTCTTATGCAAACTCCGTAAGAAATGTAATTTCCGCACACTTCGCACACTTTTAAAGCCCTGTCAATAAAAGTCGTACGTGAGAGATAAAAGAAAGGCCTCACGTAAGGGGTTTTATGATCGGGGTCGAAAAGTGTGCAAAGTGTGCGGTGTAAAAAATTTAGCAGATTATACGCGTAATCACCGTTTAGCTTTGCGGCGTTTTGCTCTATCCACCCCGAAGCCGTGGAAAAACAGCGAATCTCTGGCGCGCGCGGCTGCTATCCTCAGTCCCATATCGCCGCCTATAATTTCCTTTAAAATCAACGAACTTCAATTCAACATAATTACAGTTATGTTGAATTATCGGGGGTGTTTTTCCTGCAAAATCGCGACGGGGTGGGGGGAGCCCCAAAGCCGCGCCGCGCCCCTTGGGGTGCTGGACCGGATGGCGGCGTGGGTTTCGGACCGAAAAGAACTTTCGCGGCGAAAGTTCCGATTATTTTTCGGCTATGATGCGGGCTACGTGAGCAACTCGTCGGGGTGAGCAGAAGGTGAAGCACGAGGTGAACGAGCTAGGACGGCGCATAGGGGAAGGCCACCCCAGGGCACGCTACTCGGACGCCACGGTGGAGCAGATTCTGCGGGCTTCGGAGGCGAAGGTTTCGAGCCAAACGATCGGGGCATTGCTGAAAATGCCTTCATCGACGGTTCGGTCGATTTTGAACGGGAAAGCACGACGGCAGGAGCCGAGCGTTTGGGAGAAGCGGTCATGGCGGCTACGACGAAAGCAAAGCCAATGAAGCGGGCACTGACTACCGCTTTGAAGGCGAAGCGGACGGCGGACGCAGGGCGCACTCCCCGCAAGCGCAACCAGGTGGTGCTTGCCACGAAAATCGCGGAGTACGAGGCGGTGATGCCGGAACTGTGGGAAGCCCTCAGGAACGGCGAAAGCGCTTCGGCGGTGGCGCGAAAGCACGGTATGGTTCCGGGCAATCTCCGGAGCTACGCCTGGCGAAACCACCGCGAAGAGTACGACGCGGCTCAGAAGGAAGGCGCAGATATCCTCGCCGACCGGGCGGTAGCCGCAGCGTCTCAGGCGAACGAAGCGATGGAGACGATTGAAACGACCTACGCCGACGGGTCGACGACAGTTGCGGTGAAACGCTTCGACAACGTGAACCGGGCGAAACTCGCCGCGGACTCGCTGTGGAAGATGGCGGCCATGAAAGACCCGGAACGCTACGGGTCGAAAGCGGGGCAGCAGGAAGTTTCATCGATCGCGGCGGAGATCGTCGCGGCACGTAAGCGTATTTGTTCCGAGACCACGTGAGCCGAGGCGGAGTACCTGCGGGGAAGAGCACAGTAGGGATCGTGCAAGACCGATAAAGGGCCGGTTCTCGGAGCAAAAAATTTTCCTCAGGTGAGAAGCGAGTTCCCCGGGCTCGATAAAAGCCGGGGGCCAATTCCTTTTGTCTGGGCGTTCGCCCGGAGAGCGCTTAGACAAAAGAAATTCCCGCGAGTAACGCAAACTGTCGCTGCGCCAAAGCGGGGTTAATTCCTTTCGAATGTTGTTGAGGTAGCTCAATGGCAGAGCAGCGGACTCATAAGCCGCCGCCTTGGGTTCGATTCCCTGCCTCAATACCGGGGGCGTAGCCAAGCGGTAAGGCATCGGATTTTGATTCCGTTTACCGGTGGTTC
>ERZ1034865.868-NODE-868-length-15699-cov-5.238430_pt1 | contig 15699 bp, 14 predicted proteins | sample MGYA00520632_ERZ1034865 | MGnify/ENA primary metagenome ERZ1034865 (study PRJEB33766, sample SAMN09781738) | gut metagenome | biome: gut microbiome | host: Homo sapiens | place: Madagascar | study: EMG produced TPA metagenomics assembly of the PRJNA485056 data set...
ATGAGTGAGAATATTCTTGTAAGTGTATTAATTCTTGCATATAATGCAGAAGGATATATTGTAGAGTTATTGGAGAGTATTAAAAATCAGACGTATCGGGACATTGAAATTATAATTTCTGATGACGCATCGAAAGATGCTACTGTGAAGATTGCACAGACTTGGAAAGAAACAAATCAGTCAGGCTTTGAAAAAATGATAATAAGAAGCAGTAAGCAGAATCAAGGTGTAGTAAAAAATGCAAATCTTGGTTTTGAACTTTGCAGTGGCAGATATATAAAAGTAATTGCAGCAGATGATAAGCTGGCACCAGAATGTATTGCGCATATGGTGCATGCATGTGAAGAAAAAAATTATCCGGTGCTTCTTGGCAGAATGCAGTCGTTTTATCAGGGGGATGATTTGCAGGATATGCCAGTGAATTTTGAATTTTATGATATGAATGCAGGGGAACAATACAAACATTTATTACAGGTAAATGAATGTGCTGCTCCGACAGCTTTGTACCGGAAAGATTTTTTGAAAGAGTTGGATTGGTTTGATGAAAATTATCCGGCAATGGAGGATTATCCATTTTGGCTGAAGATCACTAAAAAAGGTGTCAGGATTCCTTTCATGAATGAAACAGTCGTGTACTACAGAAGAAACGACAGTTCGGTCACATCGACTACCGGAACCAAAATGGTGGGGGAAAGTTATTTCAAAAGTTATAAAAAATTTTTTTATGACAGAAAGATAAAACCTATGGCAGAGAATCATTATTATAGAGATATCTGTCGCGAGTGTAAAGAGTTCCTTTATAAAGATTTATTGCTGTTTTGTGGAAATAAGAGAGGTAGCAGGGCAACAACACTGCTGACCAGAATATTTTACGGAAAGTAGTTATTGACGGTGAAAATAGATAGTTAGGAAAAAGTATGAGAAAACGTTATGCATTAAAAAATGTCGTATCCAAAGCATTATATGCAACGATTTATGCAGTGATCAGCTTTGTGGCGAGAAAAATATTTATCAATTCATTGGGGGATACGGTATTAGGCTTGAACAGTTTGATGACCAGTATACTTTCTATGTTGAGTCTGATGGAACTTGGCGTTGGAAATGCAATTTACTTTAGTTTGTATAAGCCTCTTGCAGAGGGGAATGATGCAGAAGTGAATGCAATTATGAAGTTGTATAAGCGGTTATATTCTTATATAGGTATGGCTGTCGGAGCAGTGGGACTTTGCATTTTACCATTCATCCATCTTCTGGTGCAAAAAGAAGTTGGACTCCAGACGGTCAGTATGACATTTGTTTATGAGGTATATCTGATTTTTCTTGCCGATTCTGTAATGTCCTATTTTTTAGCATATCGCAGAAATATTTTCAGCGCAGATCAAAAAGAGTATATGGTTACGAACGTTAACACGGTTGTTACATTAGGATATACTTTTTTGCAGATTGTGGCATTATTGTGGACAAAGAATTATTTCATTTATCTGTTGATCAAAGTAGCAGCAACAGTTGGAATGAATATTTATTTTTATGCTAAATCCTATCAGAGTTATCCTTGTCTGAGGATAAAAGAAGTACAGCCTCTTTCGGAGGAGTATAAGAAGAATCTGATAAAAAATGTAAAAGCGTTATTCATGATGAGCCTTTCCTCTTTCTTGGTTTACAGCACAGATAATATGCTGTTAACCTATTTTGTCGGATTAAGTTCTGTGGCGGTCTATGCAAACTATACGACCATTATTAATATGGTCAATCAGACATTTAACACAGCTATTTCAAGTATGAAGTCAAATGTGGGAAACTTTTTGGTGACAGAGGGAGAAGAACAGCATTATCAATTATTTAAAAATATGTTTTTCCTGAATTTTCTTATCACAGGTTTTACATCCATTGGTCTGCTGACTTTGTCAAATGAATTTATAGGAGGTATCTGGCTTAGCAGTAAATATGTATGGCCAATATCAATATTGATCATTATTGTATTTAATAATTATTCACGTTATATTATTGAAGCAGCAGGAGTATTTATGAGTGGGGCTGGATTGTATAGTCCATATCCTTTGTATAAATATTGGTCATTGATCGAGGGATTGATTAATCTGGCAGCATCAATTTTTATGATAAAAGTGTTGAATATGGGAGTGTACGGCGTGTTCCTTGGCACTTCCATCAGTACATTGGTGTCTACGATCGCAGTTCCGCAGGTAACCTTTAAATATATACTTAAGAAAAATTTAAAAGAGTATTACGCATTATATTTAAAATATTTTATTTTAACTGTACTATTTGCCGCTATCAGTATGGAATTATTTAGATTGTTCCATACGGGCAATGCATTTGTGAATATTGTAATTGGCGGCTTGATCAGTGTCGGTGTTATGGCGGTTGGAACTATTGCATTATTTAGAAAGACTGCAGAGTTTCAGTATTTATACCAGATGGTAAAAGGATTTCTGGGAAAAAGAAAAACAAATTAATCATAAATGAAGGGTGAGAAGATGAAAGTTGTTGCAATATTAGGTGGTCTTGGAAGCCAGATGGTCAAGTATGCATTCTATTTGGATGTGAAGAAAAAATGTAAAGATGAAAAATGTTATATAGATACGACAGCCTTTCATTCTTTAAAAATGTGGAATGGATACGAATTGGAACGTATATTCGGAATCCGGGATGAGGATTTTTATGACCTATATACGAAAGAGGAACAGGAGACAGTCAAGAGTATTCCCTATCGTATTGCAGTTATGGATAAAATGAAAGTATTGGAGCCGGAAAGAGACGTTTATTGCACAAACAGAGGGAAAGTGATAAAATACGGAACAGAAAAAGAATTTTTGGTTCGTTTAAAACACAAAATTCAGGAAATGGTAAAGATTTATTGGTATGGAAAAGTGTTACATGATGACAGACACATTGACCATTATCCTGCAAATTATCTTACGCTTCAGGGAAATACATTTTTTGATGAATTCAATCACATCAGATGAGTATTTTAAAGATAGTAGAGAAGAAGTGTTAAGAATTTTTAAATTTCCAGACTTTAGAGATGAAAAAAATATTGAAACAGCGCATAGGATGATGAATGAGGAATCTGTTGCATTGCATGTGAGAAGAAGTGATCATATGTATGATAATGAGATCCTTTTTACAGGTGGTTTTTTTAAAAAGTCAGTCAATAAAATAAAACAAAATACAGAGAATCCAGTGTTTTATATTTTTTCGGATGAACCTCAGTGGTGTAAAACACATTTAGAGGAACTTGGTATAGAGGACACTGATAAAATCGTATGTGTTGATTGGAATTGTGGCGAAGAAAGTTTTCGGGACATGCAGTTAATGACCTATTGCAAGCATAATATTATGGTCATCAGTTCATTTAGCTGGTGGGGATACTATTTAAGCAAAAATACAGAAGGTAAGATAGCATGCGCACCGAATGGATATTGGTTTGATGTGGAAAATCATTTTTAAACGAAATTGTAATGGAAGATAAATGGAGGATTGAAGATGGAAGTGACGATGTTTCCATTTCAGCAACATGGAGATGAAAGAGGTCAACTTGTCGCATTAGAAGAAGGAAAAGAAATTCCTTTTAAAATAAAAAGAGTCTATTATATGTATGATACAGGAGTGGGGGTGTGCAGAGGACATCATGCACACAAAAATTTGGAGCAGATATTAATTTGTGTACATGGAAGTTGTAAAATCAGATTAACAGATGGAACAGAAGAGGCAGTTGTTATATTGGATAATCCGCATGAAGGGTTATACGTTGCAAACAATATGTGGAGAGAAATGTATGATTTTTCTCCAGATGCAGTTTTACTGGTATTAGCTTCTGAATTATATACAGAAGATGATTATATTAGAGATTGGAAAGAATTTCTGAGATTTGTTGGAAAAGAGGCATAGAGAATGATGAAAATACCATTTGCATCTTTTAAAGTGATGCATCAGGAGATTGAGCAGGAAATGCTCGATAAATTTAGAGAAGTGTATGAACGAAATTGGTTTATTCAAGGACCGGAATTAGAGGCTTTTGAACAGGAATTTGCAACATATTGTGGAACAAAATATTGTGTAGGCTGCGGAAATGGACTGGATGCCTTATTCTTACCTTTAAAGGCATATGGAATTGGCGAGGGAGATGAAGTTATTGTTCCTTCCAATACGTTTATTGCAACTGCACTTGCAGTGACTTATGCAGGAGCAACTCCTGTTTTTGTAGAACCAGTAGATAGATATTACAATATTAATCCTGCAGAAATTGAAGCTAAAATCACGGCGAAAACGAAGGCCATCATGGCAGTTCATTTATATGGACAACCGGCAGATATGCAGCCTATTATGGAGCTTGCTAAGAAATATAATCTGAAAGTAATTGAAGATGCGGCTCAAGCGCATGGCGCAAGCTATTATGGAAAACGAACTGGAAGCTTAGGAGATGCGGCAGGTTTTAGTTTTTATCCAGGAAAAAATCTTGGAGCGTTGGGAGATGCAGGGGCTTTCGTGACAAATGATAAAGAATTGGCAGACAAAGTCAGAGCTCTTGGAAATTATGGCTCTGATTATAAGTATCATCATATTTATCAGGGAAATAATTCAAGATTAGATGAAGTTCAGGCAGCATTTTTAAGAATCAAGTTACGAAATCTGAATAGGTGGAATGAAAACAGAAAGAAAACAGCTCAAAAGTACTACGAAGGTATTCAGAATCCATTGGTCAAATTGCCAGAAGTGCTGGATGGCGTAGAACATGTTTACCATGTATTTGCAGTTCGATGTGATCGTAGGGATGAATTGGAAAAACATTTGAATGATTTAGGCATTGGAACAAACAAACATTATCCGATCCCAATGCATTTGCAGGGAGCATATCAGTTCTTACATATTCCGCAGGGAGCATTGCCTATAGCTGAGGACATTTCGGCTACAGAACTTAGTATCCCAATGTATTACGGAATGACAGACGAAGAAATTGAGTATGTTATTGATGGAATTAATAGCTTCAGATAAAGAGGAAAAAAATCTTGGTATTGAGAAAGTTGGAGATCAGAGACACAGAGTTTATGTTGGAATGGATGCATGATCAGGAGATAAATTCTAATTATCATGCAGACTTTGCATCAATGACGAGAGAGTGTGTTAGAGAATTTATTTGTAATAGTTTTTCGGAACAAAATCAGAATTTTGCGTTTGTAAATGAAGCAGATGAGTATATGGGAACCATTAGTTTAAAACGTATTTCTCAAGAAGATGCTAATGCAGAATATGCAATTGTTACAAGAAAGTGTGCGCAGGGAACAGGATTAGCAAAAAAGGCCACCGAAGAATTATTAGTTTATGCATTTCAGAAACTTAAACTTCATCGGGTATATCTAAATGTACTGGAAGAAAATGAACGTGCCAATGCCTTTTATCGTAAATGTGGATTCCAGTATGAGGGACAGTCAAAAGAACATTTATATATCCAGGGAGAATATAAGAATTTAAACTGGTATGGAATATTGGCAAAGGATTTTAATGCGTAGGAGTTGGCTATGAAAAGCAGATTGATCACAGTCTATACGAAGATCGGAGAAAAAATAAAAAAACTAAATGATAAATTATCACAGTTAGATAAAATAGGGGCAGTCATTTGTCTGGCGGTGCTGGTGTCTGCACTATTGCCGTTTTACTCATTTGGACGCTATACGATTCCACTTGCCGATGATTATTCTATGATTATGAAGACGCATACAGCATGGGTAGAAACACATTCTGTGTGGCAGGTGATTTTGGCAGGATTAGATACTACAAAAGAGTTTTTCTTTTCATGGGCGGGAACATTTTCCGGAACTTTTATCCAGACAATATTGCCGGGGCTGGGAGATTACCATACTTACTATCTCGCATCATGGATTCTTATCACATTTTTTGTGGCAGCTACGTTCTATTTCTGCAGAGTTTTACTTTGTGATATATTACATGCGAAAACAACAGTATGGATTATTCTGAGTACATTATTAACCCTTTATCAGATTGAATATCTGCCTGCAATTTATGATGCATTTTACTGGTATGTAGGAGCTGTTGCGTATACATTTTCATATCTGGCAAAGCTTGTTTTGGTAGGGATACTTCTTAGCGCATTACAGAAAAATAAAAAGGGAAAGCTCTGGCAATTGATATTATTTGGAATATATACGGTATTTTGCGGTGGACTTGATTATGGAAGTACAAGCATGCCACTCGTTATTTTATTATTCCTGATGTTGATATATGTTTTATGGAACAAAAGGCGCAGCGCATACATTATTACTGCTGCAGTATGTTATTATGTATCATGGATTATCACAGTAATTGCACCTGGAAATTTTGTAAGGCAGGCTATCGTAGGAGAACAGAATGGCGTGATATATTCAATTATCCAGTCATTATTTACAGGAGCCAGATACATTTCAGGCTGGACGACTGCTATGCTATTGCTTTTTACATTATTTATATTACCTTTTATCATTCATTTGGTAAAAAAGGCAGAACTGCAATTTAAACATCCTGTATGGGTGCTTATATGGCTTTATGGAATGTTTTCAGCGCAGTTTACACCTAGAATTTTTGCGAATTATGGTTCCAGTGAAGATGTAGTAGGATACACTTTAAACTTCACCCATTGTTTATTTGTACTTTTCTGGTTTTTGTATGTCATTTATTTGACAGGATGGTTTGTGAAAACTGTAGTAAAGCAGGGAAATCAATGGGATCTCAATTATATTGCATATTACGGAACCATATTGATCATGGCTGCTGTATTAATTCAAGGAGTATATACACTCGGAAGCTTTACAAGTGCACGTATTGTTTTGTGCCAGTATTATGGATATGCACAGAACTATATGTCAGCAATGCTTGAAAGGGAGCAGATATTGCTGCAGTCAGAGGGACAGGAAGTGGTACTTCCTGCATCAGAGATGCCAGTGCCATCTACCGGTGGTGGAGATATCAGCACAGATCAGGAGTCCTGGGTCAATAAACTTGTTGCAGAGTATTATGATCTGAAGAGTGTACGAAAGGAATAAAGAGATGATAGACTTTAACATTGCTCCGTTTACAGGAAATGAATTAGAATATATTAAACAGGCAGTAGAAAACCATAAAATATGCGGAGATGGAGAATTTACAAAGAGGTGCAGCCGATGGCTGGAAGAAAGGACAGGTATCCCCAAGGTGTTACTTACGACATCATGCACGCATGCGACGGAGATGGCAGCTTTATTGTGTGATATTCAACCCGGGGATGAAGTCATTATGCCATCTTATACTTTTGTTTCTACTGCGGATGCATTTGTCTTGCGTGGAGCAACTGTCGTGTTTGTTGATATCCGTCCGGACACTATGAATATAGATGAGGGATTGATCGAAGATGCGATAACGGAGCGGACGAAAGCGATTGTACCTGTTCATTATGCAGGTGTAGCCTGTGAGATGGACACCATTATGGAAATTGCACAGAGGCATGACCTGAAAGTGGTGGAAGATGCTGCACAGGGAGTGATGAGTACATACAAAGGAAAGTCGCTCGGCACAATTGGTGACTATGGATGTTATAGTTTTCATGAGACAAAAAACTATTCCATGGGAGAAGGTGGGGCACTGCTGATCCATGATGCGTCAAAGATAGAAGACGCAGAGATCATCAGGGAAAAGGGAACCAACCGCAGCAAATTTTTCCGGGGACAGATTGATAAGTACACCTGGATGAATGTGGGATCGTCTTATCTGCCAAGTGAATTAAATGCCGCTTATCTTTGGGCACAACTTGAGCAGGCAGAACAGATCAATGATAGAAGACTTGCTATCTGGAATCATTATAATGAGGAGTTGGAGTGTCTTGAAAAACAGGAATACATCAGACGACCGGTCATACCAGACGGATGCACACATAATGCACATATGTTTTATATCAAGGCAAAGGATTTAGATACAAGAACAAGACTGATCACATTTTTGAAAGAGCAGGGAATCCAGGCAGTTTTTCATTATATTCCATTGCATACAGCACCGGCGGGACAAAAATTTGGAAGATTCCATGGCAATGACATTTATACGACAAAGGAGAGCGAAGCTCTGGTAAGACTGCCATTGTTTTATTCGTTGGAGGATGCACAGGTAGAGTATATTATTGATAAGGTAAAAGAGTTCTATCGTTAAATAATTGGGAGTTATAGAAAGATGAAAAAATTAGTAGTGATCGGCGCAAATGATTTTCAGAATCAGTTGATATTAAAAGCGAAGGAAAAAGGATATGAGACACATGTGTTTGCATGGAAAGATGGTTCTGTGGGAGAACAGACAGCAGATTTTTTCTATCCGGTCAGCATCGTGGAAAAAGAACAGATTCTTGAGGAATGTAAGAAGATCCAACCGGATGGAGTAATCTCAATAGCATCTGATTTGGCATCTATTACAGTGAATTATGTGTCAGAGAAGTTAGGACTTACCTGCAATGGAATAAAGAGTGCAGAGATTTCTACAAATAAATATCTTATGCGGAAGGCATTTGAAAAAAACGGGGATCCTTCGCCACTAAATTATCGTTCGGATGAGATTAATGAAGAAATTATTAACCACATGAAGTTTCCACTGATCGTAAAGCCTGTGGATCGCTCCGGCAGCAGGGGGATTACAAAGATTCAGAAAAAAGAAGAACTTAAGGACGCAATTCGGATTGCAGAGGAAGTGTCATTTGATAAAAGGGCGATGGTTGAGGAATTTATAGAGGGTCAAGAGTATAGTGTAGAATATATTTCCTGGCAGGGAAAGCATACATTTCTGGCTTTAACCCAAAAATTTACGACAGGGGCACCTCATTTTATCGAGACAGGACATCTGCAGCCGGCAGAGGTATCAGATACAATACTGGAAAATATAAAGAGAATAGTAGAGCATGCATTGGATACTCTAGGAGTAAAATTTGGCGCATCACATTCTGAAATTAAGATAGATCAGGATGGTACGATAAAGATTATCGAGATTGGTGCCCGTATGGGTGGAGATTGCATAGGATCTGATCTTGTGAAAATATCGACCGGTTACGATTTTGTGGACATGGTGATTGATGTTGCATGTGGAAAAGAACCTCGTTTTCAAAAAGTATGCGAGCCAAAGAAGGCACGTATCACTTTCCTATTTAATGAAGCAGACAAAAAGAGAATGGATCAGATTGTGAAGGAAAAACCGGAATGTATATATCGAATCAGCGAGATAGCACCGTTTGACCGTCATGAAGTTGTGGACAGTTCCACCAGGTATGGCTATTATATTATGCAGGAGTAATTGGAGAATATCGTGAAAAAAGTATTAATGCTTGCATCTGTTGCATCAATGATCAATCAATTTAATATGCCTAATATCCATTTGTTACAGGAGATGGGGTACGAGGTACATGTTGCCTGTAATTTTAAAGAGGGAAGTACCTGCTCGGATGAGAAAGTTTTAGAGATAAAGCGGGATTTGGAAGAACTTGGAATTCCTTATTATCAGATTGATTTTTCGAGAAATGTGTTCCGGTTGGACAGGGCGGTAAAAGCTTATTTTCAGACAGTGCATTTATTAAAGCAGCAGAGATTTGATTTTATCCATTGTCATTCTCCTATAGGAGGGATGATCGGAAGACTGGCAGGACATGCTGCCGGAACAAAAGTAATGTATACAGCACATGGGTTTCATTTTTTTAAAGGCGCACCCAGACGTTACTGGATGTTTATTTATCCGATTGAAAAATATTGTTCCAAATATACCGACATGTTACTTACGATCAATCAGGAGGATTATCATAGGGCGTTAGAAAAGTTTCATGCAAAAAGGACGGAGTATATTCCAGGTGTTGGTATTGATGTTGCAAAGCTGCAAAATGTTTCTGTTGATGTGAAGGAGAAAAGAAAAGAACTAGGGATACCGGAAGATGCGTTTTTAGTTTTATCAGTGGGAGAAGTGAATGACAATAAGAATCACGAGACTGTGATCAAGGCATTTGCAAAGGCTGAAATTCCCAATTCCTTTTATCTTATTTGTGGAAAAGGGGCGAAAACTGAGGAATTAAAGGAACTATGCAAAAAACTCGGAGTAGAAGAACAAGTAAAATTCTTAGGCTTTCGAAGTGATGCAAAACAAATCTGTAACTGTGCAGATGTATTTGCTTTTCCTTCAAAGCGGGAAGGTCTGGGGCTGTCTGCATTGGAGGCAATGGCAGCAGGAATACCACTTTTGACGTCGAATGTGCATGGGATTAATGATTATTCGATCAATGGAAAGTCAGGATATAATTGTGCACCTTTAGATGTGGAAGGATTCGCAAAGGCTATGCGCAAATTGTATGAAATGCCAAAGGAAAGAGAACAGATGGGAAGCCGGAACAAAGAGCAGGTCTGGAGATTTGATATCCACCGGGTTGATGAGATTATGAGAAAACTGTATAGCAGTATGTAGAGGAATATGGTAATAGATGAGTAAAGTCAGTATAGTAATTCCAGTCTATAATGTAGAACAATATCTGAGACGCTGTATCGACAGTGTTTTAAGTCAGTCATATACAGACTATGAGATGATTCTGGTGGATGATGGTTCTACGGATACATCGGGACAGATATGTGATGAATACAGTGGGGACAGCCGGATCCATGTCATTCATAAAGCGAATGAGGGAGCTGGAGCAGCCAGAAATACAGGGATAGAGACCGCAACAGGGGACTATATCACATTTATTGATTCAGATGATTATATAGCAGGATGTTATCTGGAAAGGATGGTTCAGACAGCAGAACAAACAGGGAGTGATATTGTCCAATGCGGTTACCTATATGGGGATGAAGCAGCTTATTCTTTTAGAAAAGAAAGCGAACAGGTGATCAAGCCGGTTATTCTGGATTCCCATGAAGTATTTCGAACAAGGGATGCCAAAATTATTATTTGTGCAAAATTGTATAAGACGATATTGTTTGAAGGAATCCGATATCCGAAAGTAAGTATTCATGATGATGAATTTGTGACTTATAAGTTATTATACAAAGCGAAAAGGACGGCATTGACAGCTATACCGTATTATTATTATTATAAATCACCTAATAGTATTATGAGGGAAAAAAAGGTCTTTTATCCGGATAATTTTATACAGGCATATGAAGAACGTATCCGATTTTTTGAGGCTGAAGGTGAGCAGGAACTTGTGCTGATTAGTTATAAAGAACGATGTGTAAGGCTGATGCTTTTTTTGGCACAATGTTATGGATCAAGAGAAAATCAGAATGATAAAAAAATGATGATTGCAATGTTTCGGCAGGACTATAAGCATATAAAGAATTTTAAGATATCTGTGAAAGAAAGAGTGATGCTTTCTGCCTTTAACATGTTTCCTGTCATTATGGCAAAGGTGATAAGCCGGTTAAGAAATCATATGTAGATGAGACAGACTGGACAAAACAATGGTGATGAGATGAGAAATAGAGCATGGTTTTTAGTTAGAAAATTATATACGTTTTGTGCCAATGCATTAATAGTTATCACATTATTATTGCTTTTTCAGAATATCTGGTACCGGACATTCAATGATCTGCTGGATCGTAGATATAATGAACGAGGTAATGTCCTGATTTTTTTCTTATATACAATAATTGTCATAGGGATCTTTCAGGCATGGGGTGGATTTAAGATTGGATATAATAAAGTATTAAATATAGTTTTGTCACAGATATTTTCAATCGTTGCAAGTAATTCATTTTTGTATATTATAATTGCTTTGCTGGTTGCCAAAATGCATGAGATGAAAAATATCTTAAAATGTATTCTGATTTTGACAGCCGAGGGAATGCTGCTGTGTTTCATCATTACATTGTTATTATCGTATATATATACGAAATTGTTCAAGCCATGGTGTTTGTTACAGATAGATGGTGAGATTCAGAACTATATGTCCAATAAGATTAAAACAAGAGAGGATAAATACACGATCGGGGAAAGAATCTCCTGCCATGAGCCATGGAGTGTGTTAGAGGAGAAAATAAAGCAGTATGACGCTGTATTGTTGAATGAACTTCCAAAAGAAATGACAGATGATATTATCAAGTACTGTTTTTTTCATGCCATCCGTGTATATTTTACTCCTCGTGTAGAAGATATTATCGTGCGTGAGACGGAGGCTATCAATCTGTTTGATTCTCCATTATTTTTGAACAAAAATATTGGACTTTCAGAGTTTCAGATGATAGTCAAACGTTTTTTTGATATCGTGGTGGCGTTAGCAGGAGTGATCCTGACAAGTCCGGTTATGCTGATAACTGCGCTGTGTATCAAAGTGCATCACGATGGTCCCGTATTTTTTCAGCAGGAGCGATGTACGATCCACGGAAGAAAATTTCAGATTATCAAATTTCGAAGTATGATCGTGGATGCAGAAAAGGAAGGCAGGTCTATTCCGGCAGAGGATGATGACGAACGTATCACAGCAGTAGGCAGGGTGATACGAAAATATCACATTGATGAATTGCCACAGTTTTTTAATGTTCTAAAGGGTGATATGAGTATTGTTGGTCCGAGACCGGAACGCATTGAACATGTCGAGAAATATCGGAGTCAGATACCGGAATTTGATTATCGTTTTAAAGTAAAAGGTGGAATTACCGGATATGCACAGGTTTTTGGAAAATATAATACTTCTGCATATGATAAATTAAAAATGGACATTCAATATATTGTGAATTATTCACTTTTTTTGGACATTGAGATTATCGTAGAGACATTAAAGGTTTTTTTTCAAAAAGAAAAAACAGAGGGATTTCACCATGAGGAGAATAAGAAAGTATGAGACTTCTGCTTATTACGGATGAAGTATGGAATGATAAAATACATGGTAATAATATATTGACAAACTGGTTTGAGGGAATGGATATTGAGATTGCGAATATTTACTGCAGTCCCGGTATGCCGGATAACCGGTGCTGTCAAAAATATTTTCAGATAACTGATGGGATGATGGCAAAAAGTATCCTGAAAAGAGGTCAAAGGGCAGGAAGAGCATTTGCATGGAATAGTGATCAACAGCAGGAAGATACAGGCATAAGTGCAGAGGCAGAAAACAAGAAATTCTATTCTTTCATGAAATCCATCACTACAGAAAGTATCCGTGCTGTCAGGGAATGGTTGTGGCTGCATGGCAGATACGATGAGGTGGCATTAAAAAGATTTATTGAGGAATTTGAACCGGATATTGTTTATTCGCCCAGATATGCGACAAGAAAAATAATGAGACTTGAAAGGATGGTACATAGTATGACACATGTACCATTTGTTGCATTTACAGCTGATGATGAATATACCTTACAACAGTTTCGGATCACACCGGTATATTGGATCAGAAGGATCCTGTCGAGAAGAGATTTAAGGCAGAATACAAAATTTTACTGCAAATATTTTATGTTTTCCAGAGATCAGGCAAAGCTGTATGCAAAAGAATTTCATATGGAAACTGAATGCTTATATAAAAATGGAGCGTTTCCGGCGCAGCGAGTGGAGAAAAAATTGCATGATCCAATTAGAATGATATATGCTGGAAAATTATATTGTAATCGTTGGAAAGTGTTGGCAGAGATTGGAAAAGCATTAAAAGAAATAAATAAGAATGAAGTGAAAATGACACTTGAGATTTATACGAAAGATACAACAAATCAAAAACAAAAGAATGCATTGGATGATGAACGCAGCATCTTTCTAAGACAACCGGTAACGGCAGAACAGTTAAAACAGATATATGCAGACGGAGATATTGCATTGCATGTTGAGTCAGACGATCTGAAGAACAGACTTCTGACCAGATATTCATTTTCGACCAAGATTATTGATTGCCTTGCAAGTGGATGTGCTGTTATGGCTGTGTGTCCGGAGATACAATCGGGATACCGGTATTTAAGAGACGAGGATGCAGCAATTTGCATCGATGATGAGAAACAAATAATCCATGTCCTGAAGAAGATTACAGAACACCCGGAGATGATAGAGCAGTATCGTGAGAAAGCATGGAAATGTGGATATCAGAATCACGAGAAAGTAAGGCAGCAGCGACAGTTATTAGAGCAGCTTGGAATGATTGCAGAGGAAGTGTAAATGCGTGTATTACAGATTAATGCAGTAAATAAAACAGGAAGCACCGGCAGAAATGTATATGAAATGGTGCAGTATATGAATAAGCATGGCGATGAAGGCTTTGTTGCGACAGCAGTGGCAGGTGGAGAAGAACATGAGTATGTGATCGGAACACAGTATGATCACAAAATACATGCATTGCTGTCAAGGGTGACGGGATATCAGGCATGTTTTTCATCGTGTGCAACAAAGCGTCTGATCCGGTATATAAAGCAGATAAAACCAGATGTAGTTCATATTAATAATGTACATTCTAATTATATTCATTTGTCCATGTTATTGGGATATTTAGCAGAAATGGATATTGCAACAGTGGTTACTTTACATGATTGCTGGTTTTACACAGGGCACTGTTTTCATTATACGTTAATAGATTGTGACAAATGGAAAAATGGTTGTAATCACTGTCCACAGATACATGATGGGAATGCAAGCTGGTTTTTTGATACATCAGGACAGATGTGGGCAAAGAAGAAAAGTGCATTTGAAAAAATTCCACGTTTAGCAGTTGTGGGTGTATCTGACTGGATCACAGACGAAGCCAGACAGTCTTTTTTACAGAATGCAAAAATCATACAGCGAGTGTATAATTGGGTGGATATTGATATTTTTCATCCGGTAACGAGAGAAAAAATACATGAAAAAAAGATACAATATCAACTAAAAGACAAGTACATCATTCTTGGTGTGGCAAGTCAGTGGGATGAAAAAAAAGGCTTCGGAAAGTTTCTGGAATTGTCAGAACTGCTGAATGAGGATGAACAGATCGTGCTGGTAGGAGAAGTACCGGAAAACAGTGTTGTGCCAGAGAATATTACACTGATTCCAAAGACAGAGAGTGTGGAAATGCTTGCAGAGATATATGGTATGGCAGATGTGTTTATTACATTTTCGAAGGAAGAATCTTTTGGAAAAGTGTCAGCTGAAGCACTGGCCTGTGGAACACCGGTAATTTGTTACAATGCAACTGCTAATCCTGAACTTGTCGGGAAAGAGTGTGGTATTATACTCAGTCAGGATTCTATGGCAGATGTGCAGATGGCAATTGCAGTGATCAGGAGAAAAGGAAAGGCATTTTATTCAGAGAATTGCAGGAGCTGGGCAAGGAAGCAGTTTGCTATGGACACTTGTATTAAACAGTACATGGATATTTACAGACGTCTCATAGAAATGAAGAAAGAATAGGGATAGATGGAAGACAACAGACAGATTAAAATAGGCGCAGTGCTTGCTTACGGAACGATTGCATTTAATATATTGGCAGGATTGATCTATACACCTTGGATGATCCGGGAAATCGGTCAGAGTGATTATGGGATTTATGGACTGGCGACATCGCTGATCGCAATGTTTTCAGCAGATTTTGGATTGGGAAGTGCTGCAACGAGATTTTTATCAAAATATAAGGCACAGAATGATGAAAAAAAGATCAGCCAGTTTATGGGTGTGACGTTAAAATTGTATTTGATTTTAGATATCATAATTTTAGGCATATTATGCATATGTTTCTTTTTTTTATCAGATATATAT
>ERZ1034865.884-NODE-884-length-15562-cov-27.830657_pt1 | contig 15562 bp, 9 predicted proteins | sample MGYA00520632_ERZ1034865 | MGnify/ENA primary metagenome ERZ1034865 (study PRJEB33766, sample SAMN09781738) | gut metagenome | biome: gut microbiome | host: Homo sapiens | place: Madagascar | study: EMG produced TPA metagenomics assembly of the PRJNA485056 data set...
GTAATAGGGAAGGAACGGAAGTGGCGCAGGTTTACATCCGTAGAATGGATGATGCTGAGGGACCGATCAAGACCCTGAAAGCCTTCAAGCGCATTGTTTTGAAAGCGGGCGAGAAGCAACAGGTTCCTTAGGATGAGTTGGTTATTGTAATTGCAATCTTAATCTTTCCTAATTATTCACGCTAACCCATATTATAATGAAGTATTTTTCATATATTTGCACATTATAATTAAGTATATAAGTATGTCTAAGAGTACAATGGCAAACAAACTTCCCAGGAAGTTGTTGCAAAAAATGGCTATCGTTGGCGAGCAAATCAAGTTGGCTAGGCTACGTCGAAACCTAAGCATGGCACAGGTGGCTGAAAGGGCTACATGCTCGGAGGTAACTTTATGCAAGGTGGAAAAGGGGATGCCGACAGTGTCAATAGGCATCTACCTGCGAGTGCTGTATGCACTACAGTTGGACGATGACATTCTGCTGCTTGCCAAGGATGACAAACTCGGCAGGTCCTTGCAAGACTTGGGGTTGAAAAATCGTCAAAGGGCAACTAAAAAAGAATAAGGAATGGAGAAACTGTTCGTTTTTGGAGATTTCAACTGGCTGCAGGAGCCAGAGTTTATAGGGGAACTATGTTACGAAAAGTTACGTGGTTCGGATAGTTATGCCTTCAAGTTTGACAACGATTGGCTCAACCTTCATGCAGGAATCAAACTCTCGGAAGACATCAACAACTATCCCGGCATGCAATACACCTTGCCTGGCAATGATATTTTTGGATGTTTTGCCGACGCTTTGCCTGATAGATGGGGAAGGACTCTCCTCAAGAGGAGGGAGCAGTTGCAAGCAGAGGAAGAGCAAAGGGCTCCACGTAACCTGTCTTCTTTCGATTACTTGGTGGGTATTGATGATTTCTCCCGAATGGGTGGTTTCAGGTTTAAGAAAGAAAAGGACGGGGGGTTCATCAATGTTTCTCCTTCTCTAAAAATTCCACCATTGACGGAAATACGAGAGCTTATTTATGCCAGTCAAGAGATAGAAAAATGTGAGGAGGAAGATGTCATGCCTGAAAAGAAGTGGATTGCCCAGCTGATACAGCCAGGAACATCACTTGGTGGCGCAAGACCGAAGGCAGGCGTATTGGATGAGGAAGGCAGGCTCTGCATCGCCAAATTCCCATCTCGGAATGACGATTATGATGCAGGATTATGGGAGCATTTCTCTCATCTGCTGGCCCTACAAGCTGGTATCCATGTGGCAGAGACTCGTTTGTGGGGAGGATTGGGTAAGTATCATACCCTCTTATCCAAGCGTTTTGACAGAACGGATGAAGGCCGGAGAATCCATTTTGCCTCCTGTATGTCTTTGCTGGGACTTAAAGATGGAGACAACGCACAAGGTGGTTACGGTTATCTGGATATTGTGGATTTCATTCTACAAGGATGCTGTGATGTAGAGACGAATTTACGGGAGCTCTATCGTAGGGTCGCCTTCAATATTTGCATAGGTAACTCAGACGATCATTTCCGCAACCATGGATTCTTGTTGACACCCAAAGGATGGACGCTCTCCCCGGCCTACGACATGAATCCAACCAACAATTTATACCAAAGCTTGCTTATCAATGCCGTTTCCAATAAGGCGGACATTCAAGTGCTGTTGGAGTCATGTGAGGATTATATGATTAATCGAAAGGTGGCTCAGGGCATCATCAAGGATGTACAAACTGCCGTGAGCAATTGGGATGTTCTTGCCAAGCAATTGCAAATTCCACAAAGAGAGCAAGCAATGTTTAAGGATAGGTTCAAGTTTAACCTAAATTATAATGAAAGTATTTGAATATTTACTTCATTATAATTTGGGTTATACTGTTCGAATTAAGAGAAAAGAGCTCACTTTAAAAAGGGGCATATTTTGAATCCAGCATGACCAGTGTGGTCATGCTGAGTGAAACATAGCAATTGGCTCTGCTGGTGAATATCTTTCGAGAAATTGCCATGAAATATAAACATTTTAAACAGGCCTTACTTTTTAAAGTGGGCTCATACTTCTAGATTCGGGAAATAAAACGAGAGCATCCAGCTTAAGAAAAGCCTCCCATTTTGGCAGTAAAGTATAAAATTTTAAACTTTACTGCCATTTTCCTTCTTTTATTCTTCTTCAATTCTTCTTTAATCCTTCTTTATCTTCTTTGATAATCCAGTCTCCGATGGTTCGCTGTTTACTGTCATAGTTGACACCTACTTTTACCAGTCGTTTGCCGTTGGCTGAATAAGGAATCAGGTATCCCTTTTCTTCTATCTGCCTGATGGCTTCTTCTGCCGAACCATCATACTTCAGTTCGAAGACATAGGTGGTGTCTGGCAGTTGGAGCACAGCATCGGCTCTGCCTATGGCACTATCTTCTTCTACCTTGATAAGGGCGTCCATCAGATTGAAAATCAGATAGAAAACCGTCTGAAAATCTCTTTCGTTCTTATTCGACAGGCGGTTGGAAATGCTGGAGAGATAAGCCTTCAGGCGAACCATGGCACCCTCAAGATCATTTTCGTAAAGCATTTCTACAAATTCATTCACCAGTCCGTTGTTGTCGATGGATAAGGGAGACAGATAGTTGGGAGCCAGACTCTTGAGCATTCCGATCTTGACTTCCTGGTTTGGGTAGCCCAACCTGTAACTCTTGGTGATGGGACTGTATTTCTTGATGGTAAGATAACCGCTCTGATAGAGCAATGGCAGGGCTGAGGTTACCTGCTCAGGCGACACATCGAAGTCGTCAACACTAGCTCCCTTTCTCTCAATCTCCATCACGTTGACTTGGTGTTTCTGCAGGGTTTTGATCAGATAGGTTGGTGTTCCCGATCCAAACCAGTAGGAATCTATCTTCTGACTGTTCATTGCCCTGATCAGACTGAACGGATTGAATACATCTTCTGCATGTTCGCTGAAATGGTAGCCATCGTAATACTGTCGTAATTCTTCCAGGCATTGGTCGTATGCCAGGCCGAGCGCTCTTCCCAATCCTTCCACATCTGGTTTCATTGCGGTGGTAAGTTCTGTCTTACTGATGCCACAGATGGCAGAATATTGGTCGAGCATGCTGATGTTGTCGAGGTTGTTGAGTTCGCTGAAGATGCTGAGCTGTGAGAATTTGGTAATGCCTGTGATGAACGTAAATTCCAGATAGGGGTCGAGTTTCTTCAGCGGACTGTAGAAATTCTGCATGATGAGCCTTAGCTGCTTCAGATTATCTTTTTCGTGAACTACATCAAGCAAAGGGGCGTCGTATTCATCGATGGTGACAACCGCTTTTTTGCCAGTCTGCTGATAAGCCCGCTTAATAATACCTTCCAGTCTTTCATTAGGGTGAATCTCGCCTTCCCCCTTACCATAAAGTTCTTCGTAAGGTAAAAGTTCTAGATTAAGATAATTCTTCAAGGCATCAGCATCAAAATGCTTGGCACCGCTCATATCGAAATGGAGCACAGGATGCTTCACCCATTCTTTCTCATAGTCGGCGATGGCTAATCCTTCGAAAAGTTCCTTCTTGCCTTCGAAATAAGCCTGGAGCGTAGAGGCAAAAAGCGACTTGCCGAATCGCCTTGGGCGACTCAGAAAAATATATTTCATACCTTTTTCTCTAAAATCCACAATGTATTTAGTCTTATCTATATAGAGATAATTTTTCGTGCGGATTTCTTCAAAAGTCTGTATTCCTACAGGATATTTATTTACGATTTCTGCCATATTCTCACTTGATTTTACGTTTCACGCTGCTAAGTTACAAATATTTTTTGGAATATAGGCTGCGATTAAGTTTTTTTTTGCGTGGTATTTCGTATAAGCGGAATTGTTTTTGAATGTTTTTCCCAAAAAGGTTTGTGGTTTCAGGAATAATGGCTAATTTTGCGGGCGGGAAGGGGGCGCCTCTTTGTAGGCGGTGCTTCCGAGAATGATAATATAAATAGAATATGAATAGGAAAAATGATGGCCTCAGGCTGATGGATGGGGCTGGATATAAGAAGATAATAATTGTTTGCGACTCTTATAAGGGTTGCCTTACGAGCAGGGAGGTGAATGAGGCGATTGCTTCGGGATTAAAGGTATGGAATGCGGAAGATGCTTCTTCTGGAATAGAGAATGTGGATTCTGAAGATGCTTCCCCCGAAATCATTTGTCTCGAAATGAGTGATGGAGGAGAGGGAATGCTCGATGCCTTTCTCTCGGCGATGAAAGGAGAGCGAGTGAGCATTCATGCCCATGATGCCCTGATGAGATGGATAGAGGCTGAGTATGGAATCGTGAATGATACAGCAATTATTGAGATTGCGCAGACTGCCGGATTGGCTCTGATTGAGCCAGAACAGCGCAACCCGATGAAGGCTACTTCCTGGGGCGTGGGCGAGATGATAATGAATGCTTATCGCCGGGGCGTGCGCCACTTTATCGTAGGATTGGGAGGTAGTGCTACATCCGATTGCGGTATCGGAATGCTCAAGGCGATGGGAGATGACTGGAAGAAAATCCGACAGGAATGCACATTCATATTGGCTTCGGATGTTACCAATCCGCTCTGTGGTGAAAACGGTGCGGCTCATGTTTTTGCGCCTCAGAAGGGAGCCGATGCTGAGATGGTGAAAATGCTGGATGCTCGGGCAGGGAAGTTTGCTGAGGTGAGTGCCAAGCATTTCGGTTATGATAGGAGTGAGGTGCCTGGTGCTGGTGCAGCCGGTGGTTTGGGCTATGCTTTCCTGCAATATTTTGGTGCAGAGGTTTCTGCTGGAGCCGAACTTCTGTTGCGAGAAATCGGCTTTGATGAGATGATTCGGGATGCTGATCTCGTGATAACGGGTGAAGGACATAGCGACAGACAGACCTTGATGGGAAAGTTGCCACAGCGGATTTTGGAACATGTCTTGAAAAATAAAGCCACGACAGACCAGCAAATCTGGTTGGTATCTGGAGGAATCAGCGAAAAACTGGCGCTTCTTGACGCAGGCTTTGATCAGGTTCTTGCCGTATCTCCTCAGAATATGGATTTAGAGGAAGCGATGAATCCTGAAATTGCCAAAAGAAATATTGCGAATGCAATCAGAGTTTTCTTTGGAAATGATTAGACCTCTTTTAAAGAATAATCCATGTTTTTGGGCCAATGATCAGGACTTTCTTTGCCATTCTTTGGTTCTTTCTTTTGAGGTTCATAAATTTTTCTTTGGATTGATTCCTGATTGAGAAAAAGCGAAATCGTATATTTTTAGGTACAATAAGCTTAAAAATATACGATTTTACATATTTATTTTCTGTTTTTACATGTTATTTGAACGATTGATGGTTGTTTTGAACGTTTTGAAGGAAAAACGACCATCCGTATCGTTGGTGATTCAGTATTTTTCAGTGTGTTTTTCTGTTGTAAATTTCCATCAACACACACATTTTTTCTCATTTTACAAATTCATAAACGAGGAATTTCATACTTTTGTCCCCAGTTATGATTTAACAAAACAGTAACTTGATGTCCTATCACATTTTGTTGCCTATATGATAATTACTTATTTATTGAACTTTAATTTTTGAAAGATGATGAAAATGTTTTTACTATCATTTAATGCTTTTAAGCATCGCTCCATCTTTGCCGTTTTCTTGGCTATATTCTTGCTTTTCGGAGCAGTTAAGGGAACCAAGGCACAAGATAGTAATGGTTCTGCTTCCGCCTTCGACGGTTTGGAAAATCTTGTTGGTATTTCCGCAGCGGATATGAAGACTAATGCAAGTAATGGTACGCATGGTACTTTTCCAACGGATAAGCGCCAAATCTTTTTCTTGTATAATGTAAGGACGGGTCTGCTGCTCAATGTAGGAGGCTATTGGGGAACCCATGTTTCTCTTCAGGAATATGGAATGCCTCTTTCTGTTTATAAAGATGGTGATGGTTGGATTCATTTCCAGCAGGATATAGATAAGCAAGGTGCAGCATCAGGAAATCAGGAAGGCTGTTCGTTGGAATACTTCTATGGAGAAGGTTATGCCTCTACAAGTATTGGCGTCTTTGTAGATCGCGATATCTATCCATCTAAAGATGATAAAACTTTGATTATTCAGCGTGGTTGGACGATTGAACCTATTGGAGATGCTAAAAATACCTTCAGAATATACACTTATCGCCGTAGTGCAAATGGGTATAGCAAATATAAAACTTATGATAAATACTATCTCTCTGCAGCCGCTTCTCAGGGTGATGTGGATAAAAATTGTGGTGCTTTCTTAACGAAGGATAAAGACTATAGTGATGAGGGCTCTAAGTGGCGTATCTTCTCCTATCAGCAGCTTTATGATTTGCAAAAGAATTCTATCGGCTTTAAGAGTTCGTTAGATTTGTCATTCAAATTAGAGTGCCCTGGATTCAACCGTGATAATGGTGCGCTTGATAAATGGAAGACTGCTGTTTATAAGAAGGGAGCTACCGGATCATTCCGATTTGGTTTGGAGAAACGTTATAAAACAGACCCGAAACATGTATCATACGACTATACAGGTAGTGTTTCATCTGACAATTCATATACTTTCAATGGAATCACATGTTATAATTTAAATGATTACCAGACTCATCTCGGCAAATATTATTGTGCAGATATCAAGAATACCAGTGGCGCAGTCTATCAGGTGGTACACGTAGATCATGGCGGTTCTTATGTTATCGAATGCAAGGCTTATTCTAATACCAATAAGGCTAAGCTCTTTGCTGTTCTTTTGAAAGAAACACAAGAAGGGACTACAAATTATAAAGAAATAGTTGAAGGTTCTCTCCGCGAAACTGTAGTCATGCAGACTGCAAACATGTCTCAGACAGAACAGGACAATTTGCATGTTAGCGAACAGAACATGGATTATGCTGGTAAGGAATTCTATGGCAGCCATAAGTACTTCAATAGTGTCCTCGTGCAGGTTCCAGAAGGTGGCGGTAACATCTGCTTCGGTGTTCGTGTAGGTTCTGTTGCTGATAATGTAGCTAAAGATGGTGAGTGGACTGTATTTGATGATTTCCGTCTTCTCTATGCAGGTTCTACCACCTCTCGCGACTTGATATTGGATGAAGACAAGGATAATCTGAACTATCTTCTCGACTGTACAGAGACTTATGACGATGTGGTTCTCCATCTCAACAAGAAATCTTTCAATAATAATATCAATAAATGGAATACCATCGTTCTACCAGTTGACTTGAATAAAGACCAGTTCACTCAGGCATTCGGAGCAAATGCCCGATTGGCAGAACTGAAAACGCTTACTCGAAATCAGATCCAGTTTGAGACGGTGAAGATTGCGGATAAGGGAAATAATGACGTAGTTCTTGCGGCGTACGTACCTTATATCATCTATCCTACAAAGGACTTGGCAAATGAGAGAACACCTGAATATACGGCAACCCTTCATAAGACAGGTACTGGTTCTGGAATCGAGGAGCATAAGGTAACTATCGCAGCCAACCATATTGATATTCCGAATGTCAGCCTCAAGAGAAATGACCAAAACAAGAATGATCTCTTTGGACTCATTAAGGAAACTTGGTCGTTGAGTTTGGATAAAGTGAAAGTTGCAGAAAAGCCAGGCGATAGCGAAATCGTGACAGATGGAACTTTAGCTGCATACGGTACTTTTGCAAGAACATACGGCAGTATCATGAAGGATGATGAACAGACAACCTTTACTGTAGATAAAGATAATCCTATCATTTCTGGAAGAGATGATTTGAAAGGTTGTTATTTCTTCCATGAAGGAAAAATGGTCTATGCTGGCGACAATGTACGTGGCTTGCGTGGTTTCAGCGTATGGTTTAAGCCATATAACAATTCTACTTCAGTTGCAGCCACTTCCAAGTTTATCCTGGATGGCATTGACTATACTACAGATGTAGAGCGAATCATGGCCACAGAAGACAGCAGCATCGATTCCAAGTTTGCGAAACTCGGTGTGTTCAATCTCAACGGCCAGCTCGTTCGCAGCGGCAGTACCGATGTTTCAGGCTTACCTTCCGGTATCTATATCGTGAATGGCAAGAAAGTGTTTGTTAAGTAATGACTAACTTATTGAAGATAAGAAAGGATGATTATGATGAAAACTCAATATATTAAACCGGAAATACACATGGTTCTCTTGGAGAATATGCTGATGGCAAGCAACAGTTGGACAGTCGATAAAGCAAATAACGTTAATGACCCAGATGGTAATGATCACGGTCATATCTTTGGTCCTGACACTGATTGGGGTAAGGATCCTAGTTGGGGTGGTTCCTCTGATCCATTTGACAGCAGATACTGGTAATCAGAAGTATATGTAGCGTACTATTAAACAGTGAAATATATTAAAAATGTGTTATCTTGGCAGAAATTCTGCTGGGATAACACATTTTTTTGCTTAAATAATTTGGAGATAACTTATTTTTTTGTACTTTTGCAAGCAGGGTAGTTGAAAAACTATGCCTATAAACATCATATAGATTCAACAAAAAGTGATAAAAACCTAATGACGATCTTCAATATACTCAAGATCTAAGGACTTTTAGTAGATTATGTACGTGTAATATATACTCTCTGTTCGTATGGCAATCAGATTGCTATGTGAATCAAAGTGTGCTAAAAGTAAGTGATGATAATTTATTGATTTAATAAAAGCTGTTTATTATGGAGTTACTGGAAAAATATTTCGCAGAACTGATTCAGTGTGTCGATGCAAGTTATCTGGTGATAGGCATTATCCTGGTGTTCCTGAGTGTACCGGATACTGCAGACTATGCCCCTTATCGTAAGGCAAAATATTTCTTGGCATCAGCATTTTTTGTTATGTTCATCAACCTGTATCTTTGGTTGGAAATCTTTTCCTCGCAAGATTGGGAGGCGCTCAATTCCATCATTGCCTGTATGGACATCAGCCTGTTTTTCCTGACATGTATATGCTTTGCTTATTCGTTTGCCTCGTTGCTGGATTCGCAATATATCAATAAAAAGAGGATGCTGAAGGATTTTGGGTGTTGGATATTGACGGTTTCCTTTTCCTGGATTACCCTTTTGGAGCCTTTTGCACCTTATGCCTATTGTCTGTATATCGTTTCCACCCTGATTTTCTGTAGCATCGTGGTAAGATACATGTTCCATTTCCAGTTTATCTATAGGAAGAAAAGGGAACAGTTGGATAATTACTTCTCCGATGATAATATGCAGCGTTTCATGTTCTGGACGAAGAAAAGCCTCTTCTTCCTGTGCCTCTTGGGTGTCTTTGCCTATCTCACTCTCTTCTTCGGAATCTATTTCAATTATGCCTACCAGGTGTATATCGTCAGTGTCAATCTCTATATCGTCATCTCTTTCATCAATTACCGCCCATATTATGGCACGCTCAATTTAGCGTCAGTGATGAATGATGAAATAGAAAACGATTCCAACCAGGAACCGGAAACGTCTAAGTTGGAGAATTATGAGAATCTCTTCGGAGCACGTTTGCAACAATGGGTGGATGATAAGAAGTATCTCTCATCTCAGTTGACCATCGACAGTCTGGCTTCCGAAATGGGTACCAATAAGGTTTATCTTTCCCGTTATATCAATGGGAAACATGCTGTCAACTTCAGTACCTGGGTTACCACCTTGCGCATCAAGGAGGCACAGGTCTATATGTTGGCTCATCCCGGTGCCACATTGGAAGAAGTAGCTTATCATGTCGGTTTCTCTTCTGCTTCCTATTTCTCCCGAGTCTTCTCCCGCATCGTCAAGACGAGTCCTACAATATGGCGAAGTAATATCTGAACAATATGCAAAAAATGAACGGAAAAACTAATGTTTTTGAAAAAGATATTGTACTTTTGTAGCCAAATTAACAAATAACTAAAACATATAATGAAGAAACAAACGAAATGGCTACTCGCCGGTATGATGATGCTGGCGATGTCCGCAAATGTGAAAGCCCAGACTTTCGAGGTAGATCTGAGTAAGCAAAATCCTAAAAGTTACGCTGTGGAAGTGCCTGATGGCAACTACAAGGTGACGGTTGTCCTCGGCTCCAAGAAAAAGGCAGCCAAGACGGTGGTGCGTGCTGAAGCCAGAAGACTCATGGTGGATGAAATCTCTACCAAGAAGGGTAAATTCCAGACCGTCCAGTTTATCGTCAACAAGCGTTCACCTAAGATTTCTGATAAGATGAACGTACGTATCAAACCTCGTGAGAAGGGCACACCTGACTGGGATGACAAGCTGACTCTTGACTTCTATGGTGCTGCTCCTGCCGTAAAACAGGTGAAGATAGAGCGTGACACGACTGCCACAACCATCTTCCTCTGTGGTAACTCAACCGTAGTGGATCAGGCTCATGAACCATACGCCAGTTGGGGACAGATGATTCCACGCTGGTTTGGTCCGGAAGTAGCTATTTCCAATCATGCAGAGAGCGGATTGACAGCCGGATCCTTCTTAGCTTCCAACCGTCTGGAGAAAGTATTGGCCATGATGAAGAAGGGCGACTATGTGATTTGTGAGTTCGGACACAACGACCAGAAAGAGAAGACTCCAGGAAGTGGAGCCTGGTATAATTTCTCCTACAATCTGAAGCAGTATATTGATAAGGTACGCGCGAAGGGTGGAAACATCATCTTTGTGACTCCTACCCAACGCCGTTTCTTTGATAAAGCTACCCGCAGCAAAATACAGGAAACGCATGGCGACTATCCTGATGCCATGAGAGCTGTGGCAAAAAGAGAGGGTGTGCCTGTCATCGAACTGCATGATATGACCCGTACATTCTTCGAGACTTTGGGTTATGAGAACAGTAAGAAATCGCTGGTTCACTATCCTGCCAACACTTATCCTAATCAGCCGAAGGCATTAGAGGATAATACCCACTTCAATCCATACGGAGCCTATGAGGTGGCCAAGATGGTGGTGATGGGAATGAAGCAGCTCCATCTGCCATTCCTGAAATATCTCCGTCCAGACTGGCAGGATTTCAATCCAGCCCAGCCTGATGACTTCAATAAGTTCCTCTGGTATCCATCCACAGACCTGGATGTTACCAAGCCAGATGGAAACTAAAGATGTTCCGTTAACTCAGCGTCATCCGATGAAGAAAATCAAATGAGAATAAATATGAGCCGGTTCTTTAAAGTGTATAAGAACCGGCTATTTTTTGTCTTTTTAGCTGTTATTCCAGCTTATTTTTCCCGAAATTTAAATATTTATGCAGATTTACGTTAATTTTTTAGCAAATTGTTAGGTATATCAATGTTTTTTATTAAATTTGCAACATCAATATGAAGTTCAACTAACACATAGTTATTATGAAGAAGGAAAAAAGCCTGTTGCTCCTGATGGCAGCAGCTTCAGTGGGAGCAGTCCATGCTACCCCTCCTGCAAGCATGGGCGAAGAGATGAGTATTGTAAAAGTTCAAGAAAAAGGTCACACCTTTGTGAAAGGCCGTGTTATTGATTCCGAAGGAAATCCTCTGGTAGGAGTTACCGTCAAGATTGAAGGCACTAACTATGGCGTCATCACGGATGCTGACGGCAATTATATCCTGGAATTCCCTTCCATGTCTCATCCTAAAATCGTATATTCGAGCATCGGTTTCAAGACGAAATCCATCGAATTCATAGGTGTCAAGGAACAGAACATGATGCTTGAACTGGACCATGTGGCTCTCGATGACCTCGTAGTAATCGGTTATGGCAGCAAGAGCCGCAAGGATGTGACCAGTGCCATCTCTACCGTTAACCAAGAACAAATCAGCAAGTTGGCTGCTACGACTCCTACTATCGACGGACTTCTTCAAGGTACCGTGAAGGGTGTTTTGGCTACTACTGCCAATGGTGAACCGGGTTCTACCCTCAAGTTGAATATCCGTGGTATCACTTCTCCTTATCCAAAATCGGGTAAGGGCAACAACAACCAGCCTCTTTTCGTGATTGACGGTGTGCCTACCTTCATGGAGGATACCGGTATCAATCCGCTCATTAATATTTCTCCTAACGACATCGAAAGCATCGATGTGCTGAAAGATGCTGCTGCCACAGCCATCTACGGTTCTCGTGGTGCCAACGGTGTGGTCATTGTCAAGACGAAAAATGGTAAGCGCAATGAAAAGACCAAGGTAAGCTTCGGCTACACCTTCTCTTTCAGCAATCCTATCAAGAATTATGAACCGCTGAACACGGCTGAATACAAGAACGTACAGGACGAAATCCTGCGCAATACGGTAAACGGCATGAACGACGGCAGTTCGATGGTAGGTATGTATGGTGTAGCCGACTATCTGAGCCAATTTGGTAACATCGGATATAATGCCGAGACGGGTGTCTATACATACAACGGACTCAACGAGAGCCTTTACGGTACGTCGAATACCAACTGGGCTAAGGAGGTGATCAACAAGAATGCGCCTACCCACCAGTATAATGTAGCCATCAGAGGTGGCAGCAACAGGACCAACTATTCATTCTCCTTCAACGGCATGAACCAGGAAGGTCTGCTCATCAACGACCGTATGGAGAGATATGGTGCGAGACTCTCTTTGGATTCTGAAATCAATAAGTATATCACCGTGGGTGGTGTGCTCGACTATACCTACTCTTCTCGCAAGAGCGGCAGCAACGATCCTGCATTGGGCTATGACAACGACTCATGGAAGACTCGCCCAGACCTGACCGTACGCGATGCAGACGGTAACCTGAATCGAGTAGATAAGTTTGGCGAATATGCAGATAGCTATATGGATGCAAGTCCGGTGGGCAAACTCCAGAGAAAGACCCAGTATGAGAACGACCAGTTCTCCGGAAATGCCTATATTGACATCAAGCCTATTGAAGGTCTTACCCTCCATGCTGATGCCAACATATCCCGTTTCATCTTCAGCAACAGCTATTTCTCTCCGAAGGTTTCCTTGCCGGAACAGTATGAGACAGAACCAACTTCTACGCTCGCAGAGGCTAACTATCGCAACACGAATACGTCTATCAACTTCCGTGCTGACTATAAATTCAAGATTACTGACGACCATCGTTTCGACGTGATGGCTGGTTACAGTGCTGACAGATACTGGAGCAAGGAACACGACCAGGCTTACAGCGGATTCCCTAATGACGATGTGCTCAACAATGCCAGTTCTGCAACTACCGTCAACAAGCCTATGGAGACTTATTCCAAGAGTGGACTCAATTCCCTCTATGGCCGTTTGAGCTATGATTATCTTTCACGTTATCTGCTCGACTTCAGTCTCCGTTCCGATGAGTCATCCAAGTTTGGTCCTGGCAACAAGCGTGGTACATTCCCTGCACTCTCTTTGGCATGGCGCGTCAATCAGGAGCCTTTCATGGCATCGGTACAGGATGTGGATGATCTGAAACTCCGTCTGAGCTGGGGTAAGACTGGTTCTACCAACGTATCCGACTTCTCTTACATCCAGTATTTCAATTCCAATATCTACGGTGGACAGAGCGCCATTACCTTGGCCACAACTTATCCTAACAAGGATATCAAGTGGGAGATGACTACTGAGTACAATGCCGGTGTTGACTTCTCGTTCTTCAATGGCAGACTGAACGGTAGCTTTGATATCTATCACCGTAAGACAGATGGCGCCTTAAGCTCCAGCTCCTATCGCCTTGGAGTTTGGTATCGGTACATTCTACAGCAATATCCTCGACTTGACCAATAATGGTTTCGAGTTCTCTATCGGTGGAGATGTGGTTCGCACCAAGGATTTTACCTACAATACGATGCTCAGTATCTCATCCAACAAGAATAAGATAACCAAGCTCAATGGTTCTACACTCGACATGATACACCAGGATCTCTACATGGAAGGTCATGCGATGGGAACCGTGAAGGGTTACAAGGTGGCTGGTATTTTCCAGAGTCAGAAACAGATTGATGAACTGAATTCTCAGGCACAGGCAAACGGATATGATTTCTATCAGAATGGTGCTCACGTAGGCGACTATATGTTTGTGGATACAGATGGCAACGGCTATATTACCGAGGCAGACCGTACGGCTATCGCCAATCCGGAGCCAAAGGTGTTCGGAGGTTGGTCACATACCTTATCTTATAAGAACCTCACCCTGTCAATGCTCTTCCAGTATCAGTTTGGAGGTCATGCATACTACAGTACTATGCAGGAATCAGCAGCCGGTAGCCTGGGTCAGAGTATTCTGAGAGAAATGTACGGCAATACCTGGACACCGGATCGTACGGATGCCAAGTATGCTCAGCTGGTATGGTTGCCTGCAAGCATGGACAATACAAATACCAATGACCGCTATGTATATTCCAACTCATATTTCCGTCTGAGAAATATCACGCTCTCCTATAATTTCGAGCCATCTCTTCTGGAGCGCCTGCACATCAGCGGAGCATCTGTGTTCTTCACAGCCACCAACCTGTTTACCATTACCAACTGGCCAGGTTTGGATCCAGACATGTCGGCAACAAATGCCTTCTTAAAGACTACAGAGAATAAGGACGTTTATCCAATGAGCCGTTCTTTCTCCATCGGTCTGAAATTACAATTCTAACTCATACAAAGACTGTAGATTATGAAACATATAAGATTTCAATTTCTTACGCTCCTTTCAGCCACAGCACTGACTCTTACATCGTGTGACCTGATAGGTAGCCTCGACGGCATCGAACCAGAACATGTGGTTACTGATGACAATTATATCACTGATGTCTCAACTGCACAGACGGCGCTCAATGGTGTCTATGCCTCATGGCGCAGCACGGGTGTATCTTACCTGCGCTATGGAATGTCGTCTATGGCTCATACCCAGACTCAGGCGATGGTGATGGGGGCGGATGAGTTTGCTGCCGAGAACATCGAAACCAATAACAGTAATGTGGAGACGGCTTATACCGCCTACTACAATGTGATTAATACTGCCAATACCTTCCTGGTACATATCAACAAGAATATACCAGGACTGAGCGAGGAGAAACGAACAGAGATGATTGCAGAGGCTCGTTGCCAGCGTGCCTTGGCTTACCTTACTCTCCTGAAGTGCTTCGGAGAATATTGGAAGCAGGATTCACCATACGGTGTCTGCATCTTCCAGGACGAACTGGTAAGAGATAACCAACCACGCAAGCGTTCTACTGTGGCTGAAACTTACAAGTTGATATCTGATGATCTCGACTATGCCATTGCTCACTGTGAACAGCAGCCTGCAGATCATTATCACATGAGTTCCGTTTTCGCCAAGGCTTTGAAAGCGAAAATGTATATGGCTCAGGATAATTATGCTGAAGCAGCAAGACTGGCAGAGGAAGTGATCGGTGAGGCTGAAGCAGCTGGTTATGCTTTGGAAAGTGATTATGCCAAGATCTTCGACGAACAATTTAATTCTCAGGAGATGCTCTTTGCTCCTTATACCGCCAATCCAAGTGAGTTGATGGACTCAAACTGGTATATGTTTTCTCCAGGTTCATTGCTCAAGAAGGTGGCAGATGATTTAGTTCCAGATGATGAAACAGGTGGAGATATTGTTATTCCAAACCCGGGAGATGGTGGGGACGTTGTTGTTCC
>ERZ1034865.887-NODE-887-length-15492-cov-103.205480_pt1 | contig 15492 bp, 31 predicted proteins | sample MGYA00520632_ERZ1034865 | MGnify/ENA primary metagenome ERZ1034865 (study PRJEB33766, sample SAMN09781738) | gut metagenome | biome: gut microbiome | host: Homo sapiens | place: Madagascar | study: EMG produced TPA metagenomics assembly of the PRJNA485056 data...
AATATTTTTATTTTTTTCTATTGACAAGCCCTACTCTTTTTGCTATAATACAATCAGAAGAAAAAATAAACAGAAAGGAGCGAGAATTATCTTTACAATTTCAAATGGAGATTTTTATATTGCGCAATTCTCCACTGGATTAAAACCAGTTCGTACAAAAGAAGAAGCTATTCAGTTTAAAACTTATGATAAAGCAAATAGCTTCATGTTAAATATGCCGAAGTCTTTTAAGAATCTTGGTTATCATATTGAAGGAAAGGCAGAAGTTGTTAAAACAACGCAGACACAGACGTGTTCACAACAAAATCCTTCTGAACATAAAAAGGTCATCGTTAAATATGATTCTAGTTATATTCAAGGAATTGAAAATCAGATTTGTCAAATAAGCGATTTCATATCCGAATTAAAAAATAAAAAACAGGAAGCAGTTGACATCGTTGAAAAATGTGAACGAGAAATTTTTGACCTAGAACATAATGCTGAATTTTATAATAAAAACGCTTGTGAAGGTTATAAAATGTGGCGCAAACTAGGAGAAACAAGACGAGAGAGACGCAGAGCAAAAGATTTGATTGTAATTGTAGATGCAATTCTTGAGGACAACAGCTTTGATGGTATTCTTAGTCAGAAAACATTAAACCGGATTTCTGGGTTAGAAAATAGAACTTATTCCATTCGTGAACTTGACGATATTTTTCCAAGTAAATGAGGTATAGTATGTTTATTTACACTGTTTACTTAAAAGAGCATGATGGATGCAACTCAACCATTGCACACATGAAGTCCTTTAAGTCTTTGACGATGGCTGAAATTTATGCACAAGAACTAAGGAACAAAAAATATGATTGTGATACAGATGTTTGTATCATGCTGAATGACCTTTATTAAATTGAAAGGTGGTTATTATGGAAGATAAATATTTAGCATTTGCGCCAGACCAAGAATACACCAAAGAATTTCTAAGGCAAATTCGAGAAGAGGATTTGGTTGTATATGACGGAAAAGCTTGTCATGCTGTGAGAATTATTCCAAGGAAATATATGAATCCATTATTTGAAATTCTTGGAGAAGATGATGGCAATCTATTCAGTTATGACTATCCTATTAAATTTGATTTGCACTGGACTGATGGATTGATTAAACAACTTGAGGACGCTAAGAAATATTGGGATAAAATTAAGGATACATACAATTATAACGAGGTGTAATTATGGAAGACGATAAGAAACTTTGTCCTCTTAAATTTATTATTAAATCAGACCCTTATGGTGGTCTTTGTAACAAAAATATGTGCGCATGGTATTACAGTCGCACAGGGGATTGTGCTGTAACAGATATTGCGAAGCATATTAGATGGGTTGCAAATATGGGTTTAAAAGTAGAGGATAAAAATATTGTATGAATAATTCTGAAATTTAAAATAGTATTTTAGGCAAGTCACAAAATGCTGTTTTTTTATTTATCGCAATTTAATAAAGGAGAACAAATTATGAGTAACAAATCACTGTTTCAAAAAATTTATTCTGCTCTTGGATTCTGGAAATACCGTGAAATTACAGATAACGGGACTTATGATGTGTTTTATTGGTGCTGTTTGCCTTATGGAAAATTTTTTAGAAAATTTGATTTATTTAGAGTGAAATTGAGAGATTGAAATTTAACTAGTGGACAAGACGTGCTTTACTGGTGTGTTTCTATTATTGAAAGATTCCCAGAAGGTTTGACTTATTTAATGCGAAGGTATAATTATTATGACAACGATGGATGAAGATTTCATTGAAAGCCTTTTGTATAAACTTCGTAATACACAAGATGATAGACTTCGAGCATTACGAGACGGAGACAAGCACAAATCTACCCTTCTTGCTGGTGAAGTAAACGGAATGCTATGGGTTATTAAAATGGTTGAGAATTATTTGAGTGATTGAAATTTAACAAAATAATTTTAAAACCCCTTGACTTTACTAATTTTCTGTGCTATAATACTTACAGAAACGAACAAATATAAAACAAAGGAGTTAAATATTATGCGTATTGGAAAGCCTGAAAGCAAGGAAAAAGGATTTGTCAGATTTGAAGATATCGGAATTGGATGTTGTTTTCGTAAATATGACGATTGGAACAGTGATGAACCTGTTTATATGAAGACGAATTGTTTTTCTGTGGATATCGGTAGAGATAGAAATGTCGGTTATAATACCGTAAATCTGAAAACTGGTAGAATGTGTGGGTTTGAAGGCACAGTTAGGGTAGAACTGTTGGTTGACGCTTATATCGGAGGTATTGAGTAATGCGTATTGGTAAAGAGCGTAAACCTTGTGAAGTTAAATTCGGCAATGGTCTTAAGACTGGTGAAGTGTTTTGCTATCGTGGTAAATACGACAGTAAGGAAGAACTTTATATGAAAATTCAGCGTGTCGAATACGACGTAACTCGTTGTGGCGAATATAAAGTATATAGATACAATGCAGTAAACCTTAAAGATGGTTATCTTACGTTCGTAGATAACGACGATACTGTTACAATTGCAAACGTGCGTATTGAAAAGGATTAAAGTGTACTATGAAGATTAAATCTATTGACGATAGCGCGATTACTTTTGATAATAGTATGGATATCACTTTTGACCATGTTGCAGATTGTTGTGAATATAACTATGCGGCATTTGAAGAGATTGATGATTTAGCGAAGAATTTTGAGTTTTCTGAAAATCTAATCTTTGAAGCTATTCCTAATTCTGGATTTCGTTTTGGCAACAATCCTCAGAATATGGTTTTTGTTCCTTGCTATTCAGAGCAGAATGGTTATTATAGCAGTGATGTAGATATTTACTACAATGACAAGAAAGTGTTGAACGTTGATTGCTATTGAATTGCTGAGTAAAAAATAAAATTAGGTCTTGACAAGACTTGATTTATATGATATAATACCAATAGAAACACGAAAGGAGAAATGTGTTTATGAATTTCGACAATATGTTTGGTATGAGTGGTATGTTTGACGGTATGTTCCGTAAGGTTGGCTCTGATATGTGCCGTCTGACTATGAATGGTAAGATTGCTGTTCGTACTGCTCCCGGTGTTTACAAGAGCTACGATGTAAAGCGTAATCGTCTAGTAAATCACAGTAATTTTGCTTTTGATATTGGAAATGATTGGTTCTTTGTAGTACCTACTAATCATGTCAAGGTTGGCGATATCATTATCGTTGGTGATACTCCCCGCTGTGTAATTTCTGTTTCTGGTGAGGAAATCAAGGTGTTCAATTATATGAACAGCACCATTGAAACCGTAGTTAAGGAACGTCATGTTTTCATGGGTAATACTTATTACTATGGCAAGATTGTCTCTCCGTTTGGTAATATGATTTCCAAGAAGGATGGTTTGAATAGCATTATGAAGATGGCTATGATGGGTCAGATGTTTGGAAATAACGCCAACGGTATGGGCAATAGTTCTAATGGTCAGAATGGTCTTATGATGGCAATGATGATGTCTGGTGATATGGGTGATATGTTCAACGGCCTGTTTGATTTTGGTGACATGGATATGGAACTAAATGAAGACGAAGACGCTGATGATTCTAATGAAGAAGTGGAGGATTAATTATGGGTGGCGGTTCTTGGACTAAGGATGCGTATTGTAGTTATACCGTTTCTACTCGTGGTGTTGACGTAGACTCTTTTAAGACTATGGATTGCACTGCACAGCAAATGTATAAGTCTCGTAGTCTTGACAAGGCTCTGAATCCGTATAATGTAATGCGTGAATGCTGTGACAGCAAGGAACACCCCAATACTAAGCCTGTTATTCTTGCTCTTGATGTAACTGGTTCTATGGGCGATACCGCTGTTGACATCGCACAAAAGCTATCCGATATCATCGAAGAATGTTTTAGCAGGTATTCAGATATTGAATTTCTGACTATGGGCATTGGCGACCTTGTTTATGACTATGCTCCTATTCAGGCAAGCCAATTTGAATCCGACATTCGCATTGCAGAACAGATGGATAAGATTTACTTTGAAGGTGGCGGTGGTGGCAACAGCTTTGAGAGCTATACTGCCGCATGGTATTTCGGTGTCCATAATTGCAAGCTTGACTGTTGGAATCGCGGAGAAAAGGGTCTTATCATTACTATGGGTGACGAGCTTTGTAATCCGTATCTTCCTCACACGCCTCTAAATAAGGCGCTTGGTTCTACTGAACAGAGTGATGTTAAGACTAAGAATCTTGTTCAGGAAGTCACCAAGAAGTATGACGTATATCATATCTGCACTCGTGGCTATGACCACCTTGCCGCTAGTTATAGACAGTATCTTCCTGCTGACCGTGTAATTGTATCCGAAGACGATAAGATTAAGGACGTAATTATGAAGATTATTGCAGACAAGTATGGTGCTGTTCATACTACCGCAAGCTCTGAGGTTAAGACTAACGACAACGGCGAACTCGTCTGGTAATTAATGTAATTTAACAAGAAAGATATTATGTCTGAATACAACGTAAATATTGTTATTGGTGCTAACTTTGGTGACGAAGGAAAGGGTTATGTTTCAAACGCTCTTTCTGCCAACAAGAAAACTCTTACTATTCTTCCTACTGGTGGAAGCCAGAGGGCACATACTGTTGATTGTAATAACAAATATTACAATGGTCGTCATGTTTATCATCACTTTGCTTCTGGAACTATGAACGGTTCTGACACTTATTATGGTGTTGATTTTGTTTTAAATCCTATGGAATATGTTCGTGAAGCAAAAGAGCTTGATAAAATGTATAACTTTTGGGAACTTCGTACCAATCAATATGCTAGTCCTAAATGTTATGTAACTACTCCATTCGATATGTTTCTTAATCAAATTAAGGAAGAATATCGTGGAGAAGGTAAGCATGGTACTTGTGGATATGGTGTTTGGGAAACTATTAAGAGAAATCAGAACTCTCAACCTAAATATTATCTAAACTACGAAGAGCTTTATCATTGTCTTAGTAGGGATTATCTTGCAAAGAAAGGTATTGAGCCTATTCGTAAGAAATTGATTGATATTCGTGATGGATATTTTAAGGGTGAAATAGAACGTCATCATATTACGCTTTCTGACGAATGGAAGCATATTGTCTATGATGATAGAATTATTCAGCACTGGATTATAGACGCAAAACGTATGTGCTGGTGTATTGAGTGTGTAGATGTTTCATACGCTATTTCCAAATGTAAGCCTAAAAACATTATCTTTGAATTTGGACAGGGTATTCTTCTTGATTGCGATAATCTTGAATACGCTCCACATCTGACTTGTGCGAAGACAGGTCTTGATGGTATCAATCAGCTATGGAATCAGGATTATAAGTCAATTTTGCATGACGCTAGAAGTGTTAATGTATATTATGTTACACGCACTTATTTAACAAGACATGGTATTGGCCGTCTTGATAGTGAGTGTACAAGAAATGATATTAGCGACAAGATAGAAGAGGATAAAACAAATGTTCCCAATCCATTCCAGAACCATTTGCGTTATGCGCCTCTTGACTACGATTCTTTGATTCGCAGAATTTCCATTGATAGTGAAATGTATAATGTTGACGTGAATATTATATTTACGCATTGCAATGAACTTCCTGTTAAATCAGAAGAACTTAATAATGCTATTCAGAGTTACTTTGAAAATGATGTCCATGTTTATGAACAGTTTTTAGAAAAAGAGTCTTTTGAAAATTTAAAAAATTATTTTCTAAGACCTATTGACAAGGATTGATTCCTGTGGTACAATACTTATAGAACAACAAAGGAGAGATTAAAATGACTCGTAAGCGTTTTGTAAAACTTCTGATGTCTCGTGGTTTTACTCGTAATGCGGCAACATTTCGTGCTCGTTTCTATATTCCAAGTATGTATAGTTCTTATTTGGAATGTTACAAAGTAATGGCTGGTCTTGATAAAAAATATTTTTGAGAAATTTCAAAGAACCTCTTGACAAATCACATATTATGTGATACAATACTTATAAAGACAGGGAGAACTGCATAGCAAGTAGAAATCTGATTCATGATAGGATTAATAAACTACTATGCAAGCTCTTGGAATGACAGATGGGTTCTTTACAGTGCTTCTAATGGGCGGCTGTAAGGCAGTTCGATTCTTGCTTGATTCTAAAAACTGTCTTTTATTGGGTCTTCGTGCTGGAATTGGCATACGGGGGACGTTCTCAGGGACGGCATATTTGTTCGTTCGACTCGAACCGAAGACAAACGGTGAAGTTCGTGACAAATCGGAAAGACGGTTGACTGCTGGACAGACAGTTTTGATAAGCTGGGTTGGTGAAATTGCCGAGACACAGAGGACTCAAAATCCTCCGCTTTTACAGAGCATATCAGTTGGAATCTGATACCCAGCACCAAGTAAGTGATTCTTAAATTACGTTGCATAAAGGATTAGCCTTTTAGGGGCAACTGTTTACAGTAGCGCTGATTATCGGTGATGATGCCAACTCGCGAGGGTGCGTAAGCCGACTTGTCCGTTAGCTGGTGTGGACGTTAAATAAACCAATAATACCGTGAAGTGGTCAAAAGTCTCTCGTAGATAATGACCAGCCAGAGATATAAAATCTGGTTCTCCCTACTCTTTAGAGTGTAGTTGGACAAGCTGATGGTCTAGCGAACGAACGGCATCCTGAAATAATGGATGAAGATGGGACAATGGCATAGCGATATGTCAGGCGAAAGCCGCAGGATGTTGCGAATCCTGTTTTATATGTGTGCATGGCGAAATTGGAAGACGCGCTAATAGTCTAGCTATAGTGGTAGGAATACCGTGAATGTTCAAATCATTCTGCACACGCCATTGCCTCCTATGGCAAACATAAATTAAGCTTCGCATATTATTCCTAACTCGTCCAAAAGATGCAGTATGACTTTGTAAGCTGGGTAGTAAACAAGTTAATATCTGCCAGTATTGACTTGTTTATGTGTCTGTGTAGCTAAATTGGTAAAGCACTTGCCCTCCAAGCAAGAGATTTTGCGAGTCCGAACCTCGTCACAGACTTAGGTCTTACCAGATAGACCTTAAAAAGAATCTGGATAGACAGAAAGGCAGTTAGATAGATATGGTATTTAAGTGGTTGACTTATGAAAAGGATTCTAAGGGTGACGGATATCATGAAAATTGGCATTTCGTTGACAACGTGAAGGAATCGTCTGTTTATTGGAACGAAGAATTTCGTTGCACTTGTGTCCATGTTTCAATTGGAAATGACGAAGGATGTGTATACCCAATTTATAATGCGGCTTTCCTTCTTTCTGATTCCGGCAAGACAATTGAGCGTATTAAAGCTCCTGATTGGGTATTAAATCAGGTGCGCGAAAACTCTCAACCTGTACCTGTTGAAGAAGAGTCCGATTCTTAACTGACTTGCACTTTCGTGTACTTAGTGCAAAAATAAAGTACACATTTTATATGCCTCTTTAGTACAATGGCTAGTACACGGGTTTTGTACTCCCGGAATATGTGTCCGATTCACATAAGAGGCTCTTGCGCCAGATTCGTATATCGGTAGTACAAATGATTCGTATTCATTAAGGACAGGCTCGACCCCTGTATCTGGCTCCATGCGTGGGCGATACACACGCAAGTTCCTCCATTTGAGTTTGAGTGCGGTTGTAGTAAGTTATTCCAGTAATTTACTACAGGTAGTTTGTATGTTCCTACTCTAAATAAAACATATATTGATATGGAGCAGTACTTCAACGGTTAGAAGGGAGTCCCTATAAGGCTTTAATGAAGTTTCAACTACTTCCTGCTCTACCACCACTACTCCAAAACGTGAGATGATTTCAAGAACGAATTGGAGTATTTACAGGAGATTACTATGGAAGAAGAGATTTGGACATGGATGAGATATAACGGTAAATTATATGAAGGTGAATTTCAAGTATCAAATCTTGGCGGTATTCGTAGCGTAGATAGATATGTTGATTGTCATGGTAAATACGGAGATTATAAACAATTTACAAAAGGTCATCCACTATCGACATTTGTTGCAAGCCAATATTTACATACGCAGATATACGAACACGGAAAAGGCAAGCATATACTGATTCATAGGGCGGTTCTTGAAAGTTTTGTTCCAAACCCAGACCCAAAGATTTATACGGACGTAAATCATAAAGATGAAAATAAACTGAATAATAGATTGGATAATCTTGAATGGTGTACAAAATCGTATAATCAAAAATATTACGCAGAAAAACACGTTGGAGAAAGATTGAAAAACTTTTATGGCAAAGATTTTCAATATGTTCCACGAGATAGACACCCATGTTTTGTTTGTGGTAAAATAACACCAAATAAAAAATATTGTAGTCTGACGTGTCAGAAAAGGGATACTATTAACCATAGACCAAGCAGAGACGATTTAAAAGAAATGATTAGAAATACTCCGTTTGTAAAGATTGCAAATTCATTTGATGTTACAGACAATGCAGTTCGTAGATGGTGTAAGGATTATAATTTGCCTTTTACAAAAAGAGATATAGACTCTTATTCTGATGAAGAATGGAATGATATCTAATTTATCTTAAATTGCTTGGTAAAATTCGTCTTCTATCGAGCAATTTTATATGGAGCTTTAGCACAGGGTACAATCCTCTTACAAGGTTACTTCGCTGCTTCGGCAGCATTAAACAGAGTGATTGCGAGTAATGCGCTTCTAGGATTCAGAAGAGACGCTGGTGCGATGCCAGCAAGCTCCAAACGTACTGTGGGAAAGTCGAAGCAACCCCTATCGCCCATGAGCTTAGTACACTCAAACAAAGAAGCGGTTGCTCTCTATTTTTCTTGTTGGTTTTTAAGGGCCAGTAAAAATCAACTACTTTGCAAAGGGGTTCGTTATCTGTCCTCTGTTCGCAGAAATAGATGACATGGGTTAAATTGTGTTGATATTACAGAAAAGGTATTTCTGGTATGATTATCGTTGTTTACGCTGTTCATATTCTTTCTTGTGCTGGTTCCCAAAGCTATTGTAAGGACGCTTGCAGAAGTATACACAAGCCAGCTATTATATTGAGGATTAACTTAACGGTAGAGCGGTTGGCTTTGACCCAACAAGAATAGGTTCGACACCTATATCCTCAGCCACGGGTGCGAAGGGGAACAAAATAGCTCACGCACAAAAACCGTGTGGAATTATATTAGTGCGAATGCGCTAATACCACACGGTGAATCACAATAAAAAGAGCGATAAGTAGTTAGCTGACTAAAGGCTAATATCAAGGCTTGGTGAAGTAGTCTAACACGGCTGGACGCAGTTTATCACAGGTGCGAATCCTGTAGTCTTGAGAGTCATCTAACACTCGTTTGCTTATACTAGTCGAAGTGAAGAAGTTAGGAGCAGAGCAGTGTTGCAACACTGCTCTTATTTTTTTGTTAAATTTAAATATACTATTGACGAATAGCACATTATATGCTATAATACAAATAGAAAGTGAGGGTAGATTATGATTATGATTGGAACTATTTGCAAAATTATTCTTTTAGCGTTTTTGCTATGTTTCATTATTGGGCTTATGATTCCAACACCAACAGTAACGATTAAAATGCGCGGAAGCGTCATTACAGATATTTTTTATCCTCTGATTAAATTTGTCGCATTTAGCGTATACTGTGGAATGTATGCTAAATATTTGGTTAAATGTTATATTAACAAATGGTGGTTTGAATGAATAAAGATTACAAGTGGGACTTCGATTTAACAAACAAACAAGACGACAACCTTATTTTCCTTGCAGAACAAGGAGTAGACATTATCAAGAATCCAGATGGTTCTTTTAAATTTGAGAAGCCTTGTTGGATTGAAAACAATCATTTCTATTCTAAATATGATTGTGAGCATACTTGGGGTATTGATACGAATGGAAATAGATTCCATAACTGTGATGTCTGCTCTCATAATCTGTTCAATCATTGTTGTGAAGTACAAGCTAAGATTGCTAACCTTGGAAAGAGTACCTATCCAATGAGTACGGCAGTTATTAAATGTGAAGCTTATGACCCAATTGAAGAAATGAATATCATTCGCAATATGGATGAAATGGTTACGTTTATAAATCGTACTCTTAATTTCCTTGGTGGTTGGGATGATTGTTGTGGATTTTATGGATTTGAAATCCCATCAGACGAAGATGGCAATATAATTTCTTCTATTGAAGAATATTACAAAAATGGTGGAAAGTTTACAAAGATTCCAGAAGATAATGAGTATCCTGTTGTAATTTATTTTGATTATCAATCAGAATATTTTGACTCACTGAAATGGATTAGTATTAAAAATTTGGTGAATTAAATGGAAAAATTTGTATGTATTAACGATTATTACGACGACATAGATTGTGCATTCGCAACCTTTTGTATGGACAAAGAATATTTTGGTAAAATTCAGCCTGATGGAAGTCTTTCCGTTGATTCAGACGATATAGAAGATGTAGATGAATGGTTCGGTGGTACACATTCGTTCCCGGATGGCGTATGGCAAACTATCTTTATAAAGGAGAATTAGAGAAAGGGATTGTTTAATAATGATTAACGAAAACACGACAATTAAGTTTCAAACGAGGCAAAGCGTTCAAGAAGTTATCAACCTTGTAAGAAGTGGTATACCTATTTGTGTCGCAGAAGCAGAAGATATTGGTCTTACTATGGTTATTCCATCTGTACAAGATGCTACCGTCACTTATAAAGAATTAAATATACCGTTGATTGCTTTATGATGAAGTTTGCAGACCCAATGGGTGACAGACTGTTGTACGATGGTATTGCAACTAAGCGTCATTTATGGACTGTATATGTTAAAGGTGAATTTGTTACAGGAGGTAAATAATGAGTACATATTACGGAAGTTTCCAAGAATTTTCAATTACTAAGCCTGTTTCTATCATGGACATTGCAAAATTTGCAGACCGTTTTGGTATTACCACAGCAAAAGATGTTGAAACAGGAGACAAGATTACGTTCTACAAATATAGAGATGAACGTAGGGTTATGTTAAATTATGTCGATACTACTATGGGCGAAATCGAAAAGTATCACAGTGAAAAGAAGCTGTATGATTTAACAATCGACACTACTGTATTGTTAAAGAATGCTCATATCGAAGAAACTATTTGCGGATTGCAGTAAATAATAGTTAAGAAAGAAGTTTTGATACCGTTGTCAGTTGTTGCTTTGTATCTTATATCATATAAAAACTGTAGAGTTTGAAAATGTTGTTTGATTGTTGAGGTAGTACAATGGAATACGTTGAAGTCTTACTTATGTGTATTGTGGCTGTCATTGGTGTTTTTGCCCTATTTCTTTTTATAGCCCCATTTGCCGGAGTTATTGTTATTTGGCTTGCTAAAATTATTGATATTTTTTGTAAGCATTATAATACATTTTTTAATTTTATTATAAATTCTTTAACTTGATGAGGTGACAATATGTTTTTGTATGGGTGTAGTGATATCTCTGGTGCTTCTTTTGATACCACGAAAGCAGTGGAACCAAAAGACCCGTTTTGCATCCGAGACATTAGCTGGATGTTTGTTATCCCAGACAAACGTAAAAAGAGTGGCGATTTTAAAAAATTAAAAATATACTGTGCTGTGTTAAATTCACTCGATAACCCACAACCGTATACTCTTATTAAAACTGGCGGCAATACTTGCGATGTAAGGCTTGTTGGTAATGATTGGCATATCAGTTATAATGTAAATGATTACTATGCGACGTATTCTACACCAGACACATTTACGCTGTGGAAAGGTTATAGCGTTTGGCCTATTGCAGATAGCACAAATAATTATTATCCGAATTATAATAAAACCACTTGACGCATCTGTTAAATTATGATATAATACTTATAGAAAAGGGGAATATAAAAATGAAGTTTTCAGTAACAGCAAAACCTAATATGCCCTGCGTAGACGAAGAATTTGTCGTAAACGGAAAGAGGGCAGAAGTGTCAGATTTTGGTTTGGTATATAATCACGGCACAGGAAATACAAATTGTTGTGAGTCTATGCGCTTTGAATCTATTGAGCCAACAAACAAGGTTCTACGCAAGTATCGTATTAATCTTGAAGAATATGATGAAATTTGTAGTTACCTTGCTGATAAGTTTACGATTGGAAAATGTGATATTTGTTTTAAGTAACTACTTCTTATTCAGATTGGAGATTACTAAAATGAAGGTGAAAGATTTTCTTAACTGGCTCAAAGAAAACGATGTAAACGAAGATTCTGAAATTGAAATTACGAGATTCTTTGACAACGATATTGTGGCTAATGGAAATTTCTTTGAGAACGACCTTAACTACAATAAAGAATTGAGAATGGTACAGATTTTTGATTGAGGTATTATAATGACTGTTAAAGAGTTCTATGAGCTATGTAAAGACAACGGACTAGAGAACGCTCAAATGTTAATCGAAGAGAGCAGATATGATGAGGAACGTCACGAAATGGCATATTTTCAATTTGAGCCGTTCAAAGTAGACTTTTACAAAGCCGACCCAAATGACCCAGACCCAGATGAAGAGAAGGTTGTTTTATATGTCTAATAAGAAATAAGATATCTATCGTGGTCACAAAGAAAAAGGTATGTGGTGGTTAGACGAGTTTGAGCATATCTATACTTGCTGGGCAAATCATCGTAATAATTGGTCAAAAGCAAAAACATTTGAAAAGCGTTATGCTAAACGCAGAATGCGTCAGAGTCAAAGAGATGAAATTCAACAAGAATTAGAGGGTATGGATAATGACGATTGAGCAACTATATGAGTGGGCAACTAAAAATGGCGTAACATCATATAATCTTGTAACTTTTGGAATTGATGTGGATAGCACATGGCATATTGATATTCGTGACCTAAACATCAATAACGAGAAAAAGGAAGTATCTATCGAATGACTATTGCAGAATTTTATCAGTGGGCCAAAGAAAATAATATTGAAAACTATGATATCAAGATTTGTGATGATGCTTATGGATGGTATTATCCTCTTGATATTCGTGGCCTAAACATCAATAACGAGGAAAAAGAGGTTATTCTATAATGAAGGCAATTAAGCGTGGTGCAGACCTGATTTTTACTTGTGACGACGGCAAAACAGTCAAATATAATCTGAATACTGGTGTTTGTATTGGTAAAAATGGCAAACCTTGTATGTATCTCAACAGCCAGCTCAGAGGTTATAGTGTTGATGAAATTGCCAATTCTTTTGAAGACAAGAATTTTGGTAAATTTATTAGTCATGTTGCACAGAAGTGTTCTAGGAACGGACAGAGTATTCAAAACATTGGCACTGTATTTCAGAGAATGGATGAGTACAAAAGAGAAGAGCAGATTTACTCTGCTGGATTAACTCTTGCTGGTACTTGTGGCAGGGATTATTTTAAGGGAACTATTAACGAAATCCCAAAGGGTCTTGTGAAGATTTTACGAGAAATCAGAGAGGGTGTTAATAATGTAAATGTCGAAGAATACAAAGCCCATCCTGATGCTTTTAATTACGCATTTAACCATGAATTTGTTTCTCTTTCAAAAAGAGATGCATATCGGTTCTTGATGTATATCTGTAGCAATTGGGATAGAAATGAGCTTCGTTACACATACGGTAATAAATTCTTTAATATTTGTGATAGATATGGCTATACACCAAAGTCTCTGTTAAATTACATTGATTATCTCGTGACATACGAGGCTCTTTCTCCTGATTATCCTTCAAAAATTCTAGGGGAAATTGACGACAACTGTAATATGCTTTCTCAAATGTCTGATAAATACGACAGATATCCACGTCATTTTCTAACTTCTCATCAAATCACAAGTCGTACTTACCAGCGTTGGAAGCAGGAATTTAACGAAGAACTGTTTGCAAAACGTGTAAATACAAAGATGGAAGTCACCATTGGAGATTACAAGTTTATCTATCCTAAAACAACCAAAGATATTAAGGACGAGGCAGTTCAGCAGTCTAATTGTGTTGCAAGTTATATTGATAAAGTAATTGGTGGCTCTTGTGATATTATTCTAATGCGTAAAAAGAATGATGTAGAAAATAGTCTTGTTACTGTTGAAGTCCGTAACGGAAAGGTTGTACAGGCAAGACAGCGTTTTAATGAATCTGTTAATGAGTCTGAACAGAAGGCTCTCGACAAATATGACGAATTTCTTTCTAAACTAAACAACAATAAGGAGTGTGCTTAATTATGCTACTAGTTGGTTCTTATGTTAAACTTACAAAGAAACCTTATGAATCTTTTCCTGTAACTGAATCTATGCTAGGTAAGGTTATTCAGATTGAAAAGGATAATATTCTTGTAAAGTATGCGAATATGAATATGGCTATGTCATTTGATGAATATGACGAGTATTTTACAAGTGTAGATGTTCCTAATCCCTATGATGTTTCTCCTGTTAAATTCCATCCTGTGTTTACTGAATGGAAAATTTTTGATAGTTCTTTTGACAAACTCGATGGCGCTGGAATCAATCATTATCCTTATGAATACTGTACTAACGGCAAGGTTGTAAAAGTTCGTAAGCATTATCTCCCCGGTCTAAAGAAAGACTGTGAAATTCTAGTTGGTAAAGCATCATGTTACAATAAAGATGTTTTTGATTTAGAGAAGGGTATTCGCCTAGCCTACGCCCGTTGCAAGACAAAGGAAACAAAGGAGAAGATTCTAAAGCTGGGCCAGAAGTTAAATTATTACGCTCCTGCTCTCTGGATGGAGTGATTTACAAACTATGAATATTAATATCTCTTCTGAATCATCTCTTGTTAAATTTTCTGAGTTAAAAAGTGGTGATGTATTTCGGTATCTTGATAGTAACTGGATGAAAATTTATGACCTAAATAACTATGTAAATGTTATTCTTCTATCTGATAATGGTTGTCAATGCTCTTACATGGGAAAGGATACCATGGTTTACAAAGCTAAGTCTGCCAATCTTTCCATAATTTTTTAACATCGAAATTTTAAATTAAACTATAAATCGGAGGTAATTTACAAACTATGACTATCAATATTTTTCTCCTTATTCTCTGGATAATTATTCTATTTATTTGGGTTCATAGCTTCATAGTCGATAAAAACAATTCTTCTATCGTCTGGATTATTGTTTCTATTATATGGATTATTGCTGAGACCTTCTGTATTCTCAGCTATCTAATTCCTCTATCATAATTTTATCATTTACAAACTGTATAATTATGCTATTATATTACATTATCTGGTTACTAATTTCTCTCTTCTTTTTCATCTCCGATATCATCCATATTTACAAACTAATGTATCAACAAAAAGCCTATGAATACACCGAAGGTTTTATTTCATTAGTTTTATACGGACTCCTAACTTTCTATTGGGCATCTCAAATTTACCATTATACACCTCTTCTTTTACAAACTATATCTACAAAATTTTGATTATAACTATATTTACCAAAA
>ERZ1034865.893-NODE-893-length-15407-cov-5.229416_pt1 | contig 15407 bp, 8 predicted proteins | sample MGYA00520632_ERZ1034865 | MGnify/ENA primary metagenome ERZ1034865 (study PRJEB33766, sample SAMN09781738) | gut metagenome | biome: gut microbiome | host: Homo sapiens | place: Madagascar | study: EMG produced TPA metagenomics assembly of the PRJNA485056 data set...
TCTTGAAACATATATAAAAGATAAATTCATTGAAAAAAGAATTCTTGCGGCAGAAGATCTGCCAAAATTACTGGATAAATTATATAATGCACTGTTTAAATTATATGTCGTTCAGGATTTAATCGATGATCCGGATGTAACCGACATAAAAATTACAGCACCGGATGCCATTCGCGTCCGGGTGAAAGGAAAGGCTTATATATCGAATATAAATTTTGTCGACCGGGCAGATTATCTTCGTTTTATCAATGGAATTTGCATTAGAAACCGTGTATCACAGGATACACCAGATCAGACATTTACGGATACGCACGATGAAAATTACATTTTAAGGTTTTCACTTTATGCGGAATATATCAATTCTGTAAACTGGCCATACATGCATATACGAAAAGTGGCAAGAAAGAAGCTGATGGCACCTGATCTGATAAAAAAAGGAATGTTTGATGAAAAAATCAGAGATTACCTTCTGGATTGTGGCAAAACAAGCAGGGGAGTAGTATTTGCTGGTCCTCCCGGCTCTGGAAAAACAGTATGTCTCAACTGGTTCATAGAGGAGGCATATGAAGACTCAGCAGAAATTCTTGTCATACAGGAAAATGATGAATTATTTTGCTACAGAAAAGGGGTTATGTTCCAGCATGTTGTTAATTATTCAACGGCAGGAAAACCAGCTGTTGACCTGGAAGAACTTGGACAGCTCGCATTAGTAGCCGGAGCAAATGTTTTTGTGATAGGTGAAGCAAAAGGGGCAGAGATATGCTCTGCAATTACATTATCGAATTCCGGCTGTCGTACAGCAATCACGATTCACAGTCCTTCATCGACTGAAACCATTGATAAAATGGCTGATCTTGCTATGCGTGGCTACGCAAAAGATCCAGAACAGGCAAAACGAATGCTAAAGAGTTTTCAAACCATCGTATATCTTGAAGATTTCCAGGTAAAGGAAATTTCAGAAATTATAGGGTATGACGAAGAAAAGAAGGATATGAAATATCGATACATATACAGAAAAGAAGAACCGAAAAATTATAAAGCAGCGTCATAATCTGCGTTATGCCAGAAAGGGGAAAGATGTTTTCTGTAAAACAGGAGACATTCCAGTAAAAAATGAAATTAACAGCACATAATGCAAGAGTGGATTCATCAGGACTTCACAATGACCGGCAGTTTGATCTCGATTACGCTCCGCATATTGACAGGTCTAAAGTAATGCTGGATCAATTCTGGACATATAATGGCGAATCCGATAAACCACTGAATGAAATAGAGTTGGATTTTTACAAAAAACACTTTCTGAAGTCCATAAAGGAACAGAACCGGAGAAATGTTGCAAATGGACACAGGGAAAGAAACAGAACCCTGAAGCAGTTTTATAAAGCAGATCATACCAGACCGGAAGATAAAATACTGCAGCTTGGTAACAAAAATGAACATCCAGATCCGGCACTGCTTTGGGAATGTGCGCTGGAATATCAGCGTCGCTTTGATGAAATATTCGGGGAAAACTGCAAAATCCTGGATATGTCACTGCATCTTGATGAAGCTACTCCTCATGTACATATCAGGCGCGTGTGGATGTATGAAGATGAAAACGGAATTGAGAAAGTAGGGCAGACAAAAGCGTTAGAAAAACTTGGGATACTTGAAAAAGATACTTCCAGGGAAAAGGGGCGTTACAATAATCCAAAAATGACATTTACAGACCAGGAACGGCAGCTGTTCCGCGATATATGCAAGGAAAAGGGACTTGAATTGGAAGATGATGCTCCATCCAGGAGAAAACATCTTTCGGTTCAGGAATACAAGGATCTCATGGATGATATGCAGGAGCTGGAGCATAAGAGAGACTTTATCCGTAATGAAGTAAAGGAAGCAGATGAGCAATATGATGATATTGAAAAACTTTGTGATTCCATAGATGCCATTCTGACAGCCCCGGTCTATCACAATATTCATGATGAAGAGGTAAGGGAAGCAAAAAGAAAATCCCTTGCAAAACGTGCTGCAGCATTGATTGCAATTATGAAGGAAGAAGCAGAAAAGATAGAGGCATCAGAAGGAAGCTTCCAACAGGTTGTTAATAAGGCATACCGGACAAGTGAACTGGATAACCTGCAAAAAGAAATAAAAACCCTGAACCATAAAGTGGAAATCCTTAATGGGTTCATAATAAAAAAGGGACTTGGCAAAGAACTGGTTGATTATCTTAAGAATCCGGAAAGATCAAATAATTCTCCTCACCGAACACTACTGGAGTAGGATAGGTCGATTGGTTATAAATGTTATGAAGTGGGAAACTATTTAATTAGTTTCCCACTTTTGCTTTGTAAAATATATAGTTCAAATAATGAATAACCAATTCCCATGCGGTACATAGTTCCTATGGAAGTGGTATCTTGATGCAGTCGTGACACTTGCTTCTTTCGAACCAGAATAACTGGCTGTCCGTACTAACAAAGGCTGTTCACGCAGCCGCTATCCCTTTTACGGGAATACCTTGGGGATTCAGTTCGTGGAATCCATACACTTCAGGTAATGCAAGGAAAGAAAAGTCATCTGTATCTTTCCACGCATCCGGAATGGCTTTACGCATGATGTTTGCGGCACCATTGCAGTCCGCATTGATGACCAGACCGTCCCCACAGCGGTACAGGCCTCGGCTGATACGGGAGCCTGAGAATGCTGCCTTGCCATCATCAATGCCGTATACCGGTATATAGTCCATTGCAGTAATGTCTGCTTTTGAGGTGTAGGACTCTTCCTGCATGATCACACGGATGCCGGCACCGGAGGCTTTGTAAATGATCAGCTGCTTGAGCAGTGCTGCCGGCATGGAAACAAAGTTCTGGTTGTTCTGTGTACCAATTTCCGGTTCGTCTTATGCATACGCCCGCATTTCGGGCATCTCTGTGAGGTATAATCGGTCGGCAGTTCCAGTGTCATGGAATGGTAAGCAGCTGCCCGTCAGAGAGCAAGGCACAGCTGCTTCGAGCCGCGTTTTCTGCTGGACAGGTTCATGCTCGAATTGTCAACATAGTTCCATATACTGATGGGAAAATTCTATAAGACTGTTTGTCAACATAGTGACATAATTTTAAACCGGCAATTACGTGCCGTAAAATTCTAAAAAGTTTTACCTGGAAAACATGTCGTGTAAAATAAAAATCGTTTTGTAATTCGTCACAAAGTAGGGAAATTGGAAGAGAATTTATAAGACGAAAATCAAAAGAAAAAAGATTAGGAAATTAAAATGTATACCAGATGCATGTCCTTAAAAGAAAATCGTCATATTTGAAAAGATTGGAATTCCTGTTAACAGGCGATGAAAAAAATGGAAGCGGCTTTACGGCATCCGATAACGGTTAAATATATGACGCGATTCTGAAATATCAGAGGACTTAAAATCGGCATTTCCGTATTGGGTTATTATATGACGAGAAACACCCCATCTTTCCCAATACATTATCCGCTCCCAAAAAGGGGAAAGATAAGACGAAAAACTGCTCACGCAGGCAGAATATTTTTCGCCTAAGCGTGTCAAAGGATAAATTATGAGTTAGTCCGCGGAAATATAAATTCAAAGACGACGAATGTATATGGTAATCCCCACGCGCATCCGCGCAAAAGAAAGAAAAAATCGACAATAAAAATGAAAGAGAAAAAGAAGAGGAAGGGCGCAAGTCTGTTCCGCTCGGCGGCGTAAGCCAGCAAGAGCGGACGGTACAAGAGCGTGTCAACATAGTGACAAACACCAACAAAGTGACAAATGATGGAAAATGACACAGATGGCAACAAAGTGACAAAAGGTAAAAGACAAAGAAAAAGGCGGACAGCGTCCGCCCAAAAAATTAAAAACCATATCTCGTTCTAAACGAATCCATTTCGTAAAGCTCCCACTCGTGTTGCGTTCCGTAGCAGAGATAATGAAAGGAATCAGAAATGTTACGGGCGTAAAAAATAATACGGTGCAAATGAGAACTATAGCATCGATAAAGAAAATCGTCGAAGCGGTCGAATAGCCGATCAAGTTTTCCGATGAGCCACCGAAGCAGGATAGCGGGAACGATTGACACAATGAAAAGCATAAGACCGGCTTTCGTTTTAAACTGCCCGGATTTAAAAATCCAAATAAGGGCATCATATAATTTCATGTCGGGAAAAGCACAGTGAAGTCCGATACCGTAAATAATGGCAAAACATAAAATGATAATGATTTTGCGGTGCGCATTAAGTTGCGCAATAACCGTCTGGGGTACTGCAATAATCACATCGATAATAAATGGAATGGGGATAAGAACAGAATGCCCCACTATTCTAACCAAATTTAATAAAATTTTAAAAACGTTTATAACTGAACCCATAATCAAGCCTCCTTTTCGTATATCATGTATTTTATCATAAGAATTCTTCCATTTCTACCTTAAGGATGACAGGAAAAATAATATAAACCATTTTCTATATGGCAAAAATTTATGTGGAGCCGTGACTTTGAGGAAATGTCTGTCATCCTTTCATTAAACTAACAGAGGAGGAAAATAACAGTGAAAAGAAAAATGACAGGAACCCCCACTCGTTCACTGGTCGTATTGTCCATAGCACTTGCAATTACCACAATAGTTCCCAATGTAACCACATATGCGGAAACAAGTAAGACATTTGTATACGACAGTGAAAATGATATCCTTACCGGAACGCTAGAAACGTCTGGGAGTGAAAATATCTCCAGACTTGAGTTTTATTTTTCAAACGATTATAAATATGCGAATGAAGCCGTCAGTCTTATTGACGAAACCGGGAATTATTATCATTTAAATGCGGACAGCGTGGTTATGGACGGAAGCTCTAATGGGAATTCTGAAATAAAATACGGTGGGACAATACCGGTAGACAGTTATAACATGAATTGTGTCGTGTATTACGTAATTGCAGACCAGCCAGTGTCGTGGACAGTAAACGTCATTCGAAATAAGCAATTAAAGGAATGTTTTGTGGTGGAATCCGAAGTGCCTGAAAATTGGGGAGATACTGCCTCCGCAATAATAACAAAACCGGAATCCATTGATTTATATTTTGTCGACTCGAATGCGTCCAGCATTTCGAGCATGAAAGATATAGAGGCAGTAGTATCGTCCGGGGCGCAGGAGGTTTCTTCCCCGGGGTCTGGTTTTGAAGGACAGAAAGATGATGATAAAACAGCCGATCCCCTTATGGCTGTCATCATGTTTCTTATCATAGTCACACTTATTGCGATAGTCGTAACATATGCACTTCTGAGAAAAAAAAGAGAATAAAAGAAGTGAGGAATATGTAAAACGTGCCAACGCGCAGGTGAAAAAGAAAAAGGAAAATGAGAATGAGGAACTGAAAGATCTGATCAGTTCATATGATGAAGAGTATAATGATGATATTAAACCGGTAGAAGCAGGCGCAGCGGACATGGAAACAAATATTCCACAGCCAAATGACATGCCACAGCCAGCCCAGTCACAGACCCCGGATACAAAAGAACCATTTTTACCACATGAAAATACATGGTCGCAGCAGCCAGTTATGAATGCAATGCAAAACCAGACAGTGCCACCGATGCAGTGGCAGAACCAACAAACGGATATGCAAACATATGGCCCGTATCAGGGTTACCAGACAGGGCAGTATCAGCAGCCGGTTATGCAATATGAATATCACGAGGAACACCAGACAGCGCAAAATTATCCGGAAAGACCATCAGTACCACCAGTACCTTCGAAAATTAAGAACAATTATCCGTATGGAAGACAGCCTGTATCAAAGACACAACAGAAAAAAGTGCCGGCATTTGCACGCGGAGGTAACAAATGAGCAGAAGAAAAAGACGGGAAAAGGACAGCCTGTACCAGAAACGGCAAAGGGATGTGAACATTATAGAAATTCTTGTATCCATAATTGAACTGAAAGACCCGGCGACTGCCAGACACTGCAGGTCGGTTGCAAAGTACGCGCTTGCCATCGGGAAAGAGTTTGGACTGCCCGGGGATAAACTGGACAAGCTTAACCAGGCGGCAGTCCTTCACGATATCGGGAAAATACTGGTAGACTGCAGGGTATTAAATAACGGGGAAAAATTAAGCGACAGGGAGTTCATGGAAATAAAAAACCATGCCGCAAGGGGAATGCGTATACTTTCCCTGTTCTCTTTCCCCTCATGTGTGATTGATGTTGCATGGCACCACCATGAAAAATGGGACGGAACAGGATACCCGGATGGGCTTTCAGGGGAAAGCATCCATTTTCTTACAAGAATCGTAAGCGTGGCAGATGCACTTGATGCAATGACAGAAGACCGCCCATACAGGGAACACCTGACAGATAGTAAAATAATGGAACAGCTTCAAACTGAAAGGGGAAAACAGTTTGATCCTGAAATCGCAAATGCTGCAATAAAGTTAATAAGGGAAAAACGTATCAGATAAGGGAAGTCAAAACAAAGACTTCTCTTTTTTTCCCTTAATCTGGAAATGCTCTGTCATCCTGTATATGGATGTGTGATTTACGTATATCGTTACAGGATATTATAAGGACATTGATGGATAAACGTAAAATCTGCCAGGGAATATAAGGCGTTGTAACCTGTTAACCAATTATGGATGAGTACAGAAGAATTATTTTAATCGTTCCTGCCAAATCCAATGAAATCACACCTATCGTCTTATTTTCCGACAAAGAAATCAAATATGGCAGCCGGCTGTGCCAGAGGGAAACAAAATCCTTCAAATCCCACAGTTTTTCTGTGGGAATGCCGCTTTGTCCAGATTTTTGCAGCCTTGGAGGTGATAAAACGCGTAAAACAAAAGAATTAAGTGAAAAGAATCCGGAATCCGTGGTGCTTGTCATTCTGCGGGTGGCGGTACACCCTTGATCATGACAGCACGGTACATGTCCGTATAAAAAACTCAAAGAAAAAAGAAATGGAAAATCGCCTGAAAGCAATATCCGAAAGCGTAAAAACCGGTAAGATGTCGCTTGCAAAGGCAAAACAATCCGGGACGGGATGTTTAAATACCTGTCCCATGGAACTGCTTCTGACAGCAATAAGCTGATCAGATATATGAAACACCAGTATCCTTTCCAGTCTGTGAAGCAGAAGGGAAAAATACAAAAGGAGGAAAATTTTATGAAAGTAAAACTGAAAGATAAGCTTTCGCGGGTGTTGTCGCTGTTGCTTGTGGTCAACATGGTTTTAGCCCTTGTGATCGCGACAGATACTTATTACTTTGATTCCGGGAATACGGCATATGCTGCCGGGACAAGTTCCACAATGGGGTCTGACAATTATACTGAAAAGGTAAATATTACGATTGGATCCAGTTACAGCTTTGGCGGATATACCTGGATTGCCGCACAGGATCTGGGCAATAATACCATTGCATTGCAGTCCACGGGTGTAACCCATGGAAAATGGCCGGGATATACAATGCCACAGTTTGGAAATGGACATTCCTATTCACATTCAATTGATGGACAGGATATCAGTGCCTACGATGATAAGACGAAGACATTATACAGTACCATCAGTTATGCCCAGTCTGGAAGTTCTGGATTATATCTTGTATCCAATGAAAAGGTAAATCAGACTTCGACGGGTTACCCTGGTTCCGGCTATTACTGTCAGGCTTTGATGGCAGCAGCGGGAAACTCCAAGCAGTTGTCCGGGCCTATCAACAGCGAAGCGTGGCTCGGTACTGCCGTCAAAGCTATTTACGCTAATTCTTACGCATGGCGTGTGGGCAGTAAAGGTGTCGTCTATGGCAGCGAAAGCGGAGGCTGCCTCCAGGATAAAGACTATGTTGTCGCGCCCGCTTTCAATTTAAATACATCAAAAGTGACTGTAAGTGGAGGCAATATCGTACCGTTTTCTGAATCAACTGGAATTAGTGCCACAAAATCATCTATCCAATCTATTAAAGAGGGACAAAGTGTAAACCTTGGTTCCATAATCGGCAGTGTTACATATGCAGGCGGTACGCAAAATGGAAATATGGCATCTTACACCGTAACATGCGACAAGGGAACTATAAGTGGTACGACTTATACAGCTCCGGCAAATGTAACAAGCAGCAATGATAATGTAACCTTTACAGTTATCTCTACGCGGAATGCCGGTTGGAAATCTACAGTACAGGTTAACCTTGCACCGAATGCAGCCGGGAAAATCGAAGTTGTGAAAGGTGGAAATTATCCGGGTGAAATTACATCCGGGGACCAGATTGATTTCAGCAATTACCTTACCGTAAAGGCAAAAGATGCTGCCGGAAACGATGACGGAACCATTACAGATTATGATGTAACAGGAGAGGGGTTCTCAGGGACAGGACATGTCCTTACCGCAGGAACTGTCACGGATGCAAAAACAATCACTCTTACAGTTACAGCAAGACAGACTATCGGAACAACATCATATGATGGAAAAACGTATGGATCCGAGGATGATGAATATGCCGGAAAACTCACGATTAAGGTAAAACCGGGAAAAACCGGATATACAGACCGTGACGGATATGAGGATGGAAAGGGATTCCATAAGTATGAAGATAAATCAACAGGAATTACCTGGAATTACAAATATGATGACAGTGGTAACATCCGTTTCCTTTACACAGAAGATAATGTCGAAAAAATTATCAGCAAGGGTAAAGTGCTTCTGGTACCATCATCTATCGGCGGGGTGCCGGTAGTTGGTATTGGTGGTGGACGTAAAAATGATGATACAATCCCGTTTATCCCAACATCAGGTAGCAAGGCAAACAACACATGGACAAGCATTTACATTCCGGCCAGTGTCCAGTTTATCGACGATGAAGCATTTGCCGGAAACCAGGCATCTGCTGATATCATTATTCCAAGCACGGTTAAGCAGGTTGGTGTTGGTGCATTCAAGGGTTCAAAGATCACATCCCTTGCAATCAACACGGATAGCGAAACGATGGAATTATTCGAAAGTGCTTTTGAAGGAATTCCGACATTAAAAGATGTAGCCATCCGTGGCAGCCATGCCATTATCGGGCATTATGCATTTAAGGATGATACCGGTATCACAAGCATTGACATCCCGCATGGTACATCATTCGGAAAAGCCAGCCAGAACGATTCTTATGCTTTCGCGGGAACAACAGGACTCGAACTTATTAAAATCAACACTGATACTGTATACAGCAATATCTTTTCCGGAAATAAGGCATTAAAGAAAGTAATTTTCGGTGACGATGTTGATTATGTTAACTATGACTGGTCCGGAACAGCTGCAACAGAAGGAAATCAGGCAACACTTTCTTCTACCGTGGACAGAACAACCTATGTCCTTAATGACGAGACTACATTTGCAATGAAATCAGAAGGGGCACCATTTGGTTATAAAGGAAACCTTACGGTAGTTGGTAAGAAACATTCACTCGATGACTGGAACTGTTATGACGACAGCAAGGACCCGGTAACTGCAAAAGCGGCTTATCTTGCATCTGCCATGGCTGCTGAAAAGGCAAAAAATTATGCAAAGGGTACAGCTGACTCCATTAACATTACTGCGGAAGCAGATCCGTCTGAGAATGAGGGCGTAACATCGTCTGTTTCCAAGACACAGACCGGAATTGAAGCATACAGCTCAAATGTTGTCCTTACAGGGAAAAATGTGGAAAAGGACAAGGTTTCCGTATACAGGATGTTTGGGACAACCCAGAAAGATAAGTACGCATCAGGGGATTTCTATGTATTGCGTACATCAGATGCCCAGACGCTGCTTAACAAGAGTGTAACTGACCAGAAAAATATAAGCGGTACGAGTGACTGGTATGCAGTTAATTCCGAAGAGGTTATGAAATGGTTTTCCGATAAGGATTCCGTAACCGCAGGTGAAGATGATCTCAAAGCCGGCACCATTGACCTTACGGTCATCGTTCTTCAGAAGGATAGCAATGGAAATGTCCTTGTACATCACGAACAGGGCAGCAACATGGATAAAGTAAGGGCATACACATATGCACTTGCTGTTCCGGTAAAGGCATATTCTGCAGAAGATGATTTCCTGGAAAACTACGGATCCTATGATACCGTAATATCCAAGATTGATGAACTGAATAAAGATGTATCCAAACTTACATCGGATCTTGATTCCAAAACAAAAGAATACGATGCCTTAAAGGAAAAGGCAGACCAGTTACAGAAGGATAAAGATAAGGCGGATGCAGATAACGCAGATCTGACACAGCAGGTAAATGACCTGAATGCCCAGATTAAGGCTAAGGATGCTGAGATTGCATCATTGAAAAAAGATCTTACTGCAACAGAAAAGAAACTTACAGACACAATCAACAGCTATGCAAAGCTGCTCGACGCCACAAAGCTGAATAAGTCCGATTATACCTATACAGTCACAAAAGACGGGGTAACAAAATACTATGTTTTTGTAAACGGTGAAGAGGCAGAATACGATATCAATTCTGCAACCGAGGTTACTCTTCCTAATGGTGAAAAAGTAACGGTATATACCGGAACCTTTGCAAGTGGTGATACTTTTAAATTCTACATTGCTGACGATGGGGTACATGTTGTTACCCTTGATGAAGCAGGAAAAAATGTTGAATCTGATAATGTGTCCACGGATACTGTAGCCGCAATGCAGCGAAAGATCGCGGCACAGCTTCAGGCAATGAAGGACCAGCTGACAAAACTGGAAAGTGCGCTTGATGAAATCGCCGGATCACTGGATATTGGTGACCTGGACAGCAAAACGGACGATGAAAAAGTTGAAGCCATTAAGGCTGCAATTGCTACCTTAAATAAGAAGGTAGCCGATCTGGAGCAGACGGTAGCAGCCAAGAATAAACTTATTGAGTCCCTGAAAGAGCAGAATGGACAGCAGGCAGCCACGATTGAACAGGCAAATGCAACGATTAAGAAACTGAATGAGCAGATCACTGCAGTCAAGGGTAAGTTGCAGGAAACACAGAAAGCACTTGACACTGCAAATAAAAACCTTGACACTGCAACAGGAAACCTTTCCGATGCACAACAGCAGATCACAACAATTTCCGGAAACCTCCAGAAAACAGAAAATGATCTTGCTACCGCACAGGAAGCACTTGCAGAGAAACAGACCGATCTTGATGCGGCAAATGTACTGATCGAATCTACAAATGCAGCACTGGCAAAGGCCCAGGGAGATTTATCATCTGCACGAAGTGATCTTGCAAACGTCCAGAAAACATTATCTGACACACAGGCAGAACTTGAAGCCACGAAGGCGGCACTGGAAAATGCCAATACATCGCTGGCAGGAGCACAGCAGGAGATTACATCACTGAATGCAGAGGTTGAAAACCTTAGAAACACAATTGCCGGTTACCAGTCTGTATTAAACAACATTAAAAAGGCACTTGGCCTTACCGATGCAGCTGACAATGCGGAGATCCTTGCATCCATTTCGGATCTGGATACAAGACTGGGTGCATTGGATGAAAAAATAGCATCCCTGGCATCGATGCTTGGTATTGACACAGCCGGAAAATCTGACAGTGATCTTATGGATGAGATCATCAGCAAAGTGACAGACCTTACCAAAGATTATGATACCGTAACAAAAAATTATAACAAGATTGTCAAGAAGATCTACGGAGCAGATGATACAGTAGATGTATCTAACAAATCCGTTGATGAAGTTTTGGCAGCAATTGATTCCCTTTCCGGCGATACATCTGCGATTGCAAAGCAGCTGCAGGAAGCTATTACCGGGAAAAAAGTATCTGATAGCGATGTAAAACAGCTTACAGAGCTGCTTGAACAGGTTAAGACCATGAAGAGTGATCTTGACCAGAAGGGCGATTTATTAAACCAGATCATGCAGGCACTTGGAATCACGGATTCTGCACAGATTATCCAGACGATTGTAAACCTTAAAACACAGGTTGCATCCCTGGAAAAAGAAAATGCAGAATTAAAGGCTGGTGGAGCAACAACCGGAAATACTGGAAAAGGATATACCAAAGATACTGAGGTAAACAGTTCATCCGCAAGCTATTCAAGTGGATACAATGCAGGATATGCAAAGGCTGCCAAGGATCTGGCTGATGGAGGAAACAATTCCCTTTCAACACAGGTATCTACTCTTACAAGCAGCAATTCATCACTTACAAAAGAGAATGCCGAGTTAAAAGCTGAAAACGAATCCCTTACAAATGGTATTGACGATCTCTATGACCAGGTAACAAATGCCGGGGTTTCAACATCAGTGCCATCATTAAAAGGTGCATCATCTGCAGGAGTTAACAAACTGCAGAAAATTGGAAATGCATTCACTAATTTGGTAAATGAAAATAAAAATGTAAATTCCAAGTATAAGTCACTTAAGAGCAGCAATGGAAAATTAAGTGATAAAAACAAAGCACTTACAAAGACAAATGCAAAACTTGTAACCTCTGAAAAGAACTTAAAAGCACAGGTATCAGGATTGAAGAGTAAAAATGCAGGTCTTAAGACACAGCTCACAAATGCAAAATCTGCAAGACAGTCATACAGTGCAGGAAGCTCTAATTCATACAGTACTCCGTCTTATGCTTCTAAAAATACAGGAAGTACAAGTTCAGGTAATACAGGTTCATCTTCCTCAACAGCGTCTCAGCCGTCTGGAAGTACATCCATCAAGGTGACAGGAAAGAGTGCAGATGACGAAAAGACAGATGAGAAAAAAGAAGATAATCTGACAACTGAAAACACAGAAAATGCAACAGAAACTGTTGAAGATACACAGGATACAGAGGTTGAGCCACTTGATCTTTCCGGGAACTCAGATGATGAGCTTGGAATCAACGATGATGCGTCAAGCGATTCCACTGAAATTGCACATACAGAGTCCGAGGATCAGGAATCAAATACATCAGCAAACCCATTCAAACTTGTAATGGTTATTATTGTATTTGTGATTGCCATTGCCGGAATTGTTTTCTTTGTTTTCATTAAGCCTCGTCTTGATGAGAAAAAATATGAAGACGATGATGAAGATTCCGATGAGGATGACAAAATTTAATTGAACCATGGATTCAAAGAAAAGCATCTGCCAGAAATGGCAGGTGCTTTTTCATTCTTATGGAGTGGTAAATAGTGAAAAAATGGTGTATCATAAAAAATAAATACGAAGGAGATTGAGAGATAAATTTTTCCTATATAGAAAATGAACAAAATTACTTTTTTAATCATCCTTAATCATAACAAAACATAAAATTCCAAAGGAGGAAGCACTTTGAAAAATAAAAAATATCTTTCGCTGCTTCTTGCGGCACTGGTTGGCGTGTCAATGGCAGGCTGCAGCGTAAACCAGCCGCTGACACATAACAACGAAAATGCCAGTAATGTTACGGATAAAGACGTTCAGGATGCGCTGGATGAGGACTATACCCCGGCACCATGGGGACCGGCGGACGAAGATCCCGATGATATGTCCCCTGTTGAAGATGCAGCGGAAAGTTCCGGAAATGTGATCAGCAGTGTTGATCTGTGGGGATTTAAAAATTATTCTTCCGACGATAAGATGAATGATACTGTTCTTACACGCCTGCTTTCCAATCTGTCAGGTTCAGACCGTACAGCAGTAAAGAGGGAATATGTTTCATCCATAAATAATCCATCCGGACGATGCTATGGAATGGCACTTACTGCCATACTCTGCAACAATGGTGTGACGGATCCGCGGCATTTTGATCCAACAGTAACATCGCTGTACAAAGCGAAAGCAAAGAATAATTACTCAACACAGGCAATTAACTTTTATTTTGTACAGCAGGTACTTGGAGATACGCGGACAAAAGGGAAAGAGTTTATGAACAGATCCAACGCGGATCAGATAAGCATTCTCCAGAAAGCAGGTATTTCGGGCAAAACATTTGCCGTTTGTTTTGCTTATGATAATGGAAAAAGGAAGGCCGGACATGCTGTTATGGGATACGGACTCGAATCCGGGTCATGGGTCTACAATGATAATGTTTATACAAGCCGGATTCCGGTATATGACAGCAATAATCCGGACCTGAAAGATAAATCGCGGGCAATCTATCTAAACGTTGAAAAGGGAATATGGTGTATTCCGGCATATAATGCATACAGCACAAGTACAAAAATCACGGATGGTGACAGCAAAGATAATGCAGAACTTATGAGGGTTATTACAAAAGAAGAGTATGTAAACCTTGTGGATTATGCTACAGGCGCAACGTCTTCTTTGTATACCGGGGTTCAGCCGCCAAATGCAACTGTAAATAACAAGGCGGAGGTAACTGTTGAAAGTCCGGGTGGAAAAGCCGTATTCAATGGGGCAGCCATTAAGGAATCATCCTATAAGGGCAAGAACGGTATATGTGCATATTACGAAATGAGTGATAAATCAGATGACACCGTTATCCTGTTTCCGGAAAATGAAGCATTTTACAGGATTGACTCCGGTAAAGAGGATCTGGATGTTGTATTTACCGTAGGATCTACCAGCATTTCTGTAAAATCAGACAGCAGCGGTGAATTTACCGTAAAATCGGATGGAAGTGTGGATGTTGCCTGCGACAATGAAAATGCAAATACAACTGTTGAAATGACAACGGATACAGAAAAATATGGCATTGATGGCAGCCCGGAGACAACAGTTTGTGCAAAAAGGGGTTCAGAACTTCATATAGAACCGTCAGGGAAAAGCTTAAAGGTAGATGCCAGTCCGTCCGCAGAAGTATCCTTTACGGCGGAACAGTATGGCCAGAAAAAGAAAATGGAAGTCAGGTCAGACAGCAATAATCTTTCCCTTTCAATGACCGGAAATAAGGCTGAGATAAAAGAAGACGGAAAAATTCTGGCAGTCACATCACTGCCAAAACCATCCGTCATGCTTTCCCTGAAAGATAAAAAGGCAGTTTATACTGGAAAATCCATAGCTATTGGGAAAGCAAAGGTAAAAGGGAAGGCTGGCAATATTGTTTACACCTATTACAGTGACAAAAAATGCAAAAAACCAGTAAAAAATCATACAGATGCGGGAACATACTATGTAAAAGCACAGGCATTGGCTGGAAATCAATACGTTGTAAAAAGTAAACCGGCAAAACTTGTGGTCAAAAAATCAGGAGCAGCTTTTTCACTTAAAAAACCTTCAATTACTTTTAAGAAGGGAAAAGTAAAACAAAGGGCACAAACGGTGATGATGGCTGTAACTGGAAAAGGCAAGTTTACTTACAGGAAAACATCTGGATCAGGCAATATCACCGTTTCTTCCAACGGAAAAGTTACAGTTAAAAAAGGAACCAGGGCAGGAACATATAAAATTGGTATAAAAATCACATCAAAAAACTATACAAAGCAGTGTAAAAAAACAATAACTGTAAAAATAAAATAACAGTAAA
>ERZ1034865.897-NODE-897-length-15391-cov-5.824726_pt1 | contig 15391 bp, 10 predicted proteins | sample MGYA00520632_ERZ1034865 | MGnify/ENA primary metagenome ERZ1034865 (study PRJEB33766, sample SAMN09781738) | gut metagenome | biome: gut microbiome | host: Homo sapiens | place: Madagascar | study: EMG produced TPA metagenomics assembly of the PRJNA485056 data set...
CGATGTCGAAGGCAATGTTATCAAGCCATTGGTGAAGCGAAATAATGAGACTTGGACTTTTATGACGCAGGAATCCCGACAAATGAAAGTCATCACCAAGGACTATCTCCCTCTGATGGTAACATTCGGGGATTATGGGATAGAAAAGTTGCAAGGCAATCGAACTTATGTACTGACATTGACGAAACCGAGTGGAGCGTCTGAAACTCAGCAAATGCAAACGTTGACGATAAAATATTCGCCAATTACGGCTTCTGTATTGGTGGATAACAAATTCATCAAAGGCTCCAATGGTGTGGCTAAAACGAGTCTGCTTATTGGTCCGCATTCATTTGTTGTAGCTTGCGATGGCTATGAGTCTGAGGAAGGAATGGTAAAGTTGAAGGCTTCTGCTCCAAGTAATCTCCAAATCACGCTTTCAAAAGAGGTTGCTTCTATGAATCAAACGTCAAAAACAGCCATTCCTCAGCAAACGCAAACTCAACAGCCTATTGCTCAACCTCAGTCTGTTTCTACCACAGCGTCTTTATCTACTTCAAGTACTTCATTAAACGCTGTTGGTAGTTCTACGTCTGGCAGTGTAATAACGATTCCTGTCAAGGATGGTGTCAATATAGAGATGGTAAAGGTGGAGGCTGGAAGCTTCAATATGGGAGCGACTCCAGAGATGAAGAAACCGTATTATTGGGAGAAACCAGTCCATCGTGTCACCCTCACGAATGACTATTATATCGGTAAGTATGAGGTTACTCAGGCATTGTGGCAAGCCGTGATGGGGAGTAATCCTTCCGGCTTCAAAGGAGATAACTTACCAGTAGAGAAGGTTAGCTGGAATGAATGCCAAGATTTTATATCGAAATTTAATGCAATGACAGGTAAGAGATTCCGCTTGCCGACAGAGGCTGAGTGGGAATTTGCCGCAAGGGGCGGCAACAAGAGCCGTGGCTATCAGTATAGTGGCAGCAAAACTATTGGCGATGTTGCTTGGTATAAAGATAATAGTGGTCATAAAACGCATGCTGTTGGTACAAAACAACCTAATGAATTGGGTATATATGACATGACTGGAAATGTGTGGGAGTGGTGTCAAGATTGGTATGGAAGTTATGGTGACTCTCCTCGGATAAATCCTATGGGGGCTGTGAGTGGGTCGTACCGTGTGCGCCGTGGTGGTAGTTGGTACGATTCTGCCGGGTTCTGTCGCTCATCTTACCGTGACTACTTCACCCCAGACTACCGTAATTACAATTTGGGTTTTCGCTTGGTTCTCTCCGAGTAACGACTTTTTCTTTTCGTCCAAGCTTATGAGATGACTTGATTGATGGTTAAAGGAGAGGTGAGGGACGAACCTCGGAAAGACCATCTATCATATCATCGAATTTAAAACTCTAGCAGCCAGAATAATAAAAGAATCCTATGATTCTTGAATATAACGACAAAAATGACGATGAAATATACATTACCAATAGGAGCAAAACTCCATAGTCCGAAGCGAACTTATACCATAGAAAAAGTATTGGGGCAGGGAGGCTTCGGCATAACCTACAAAGTCTCTGCAAACTTGAAGGTAGATAATGTCACAATAAGAACACACTTCGCTATTAAAGAGTTCTTTATGAGTGAAGCTTGTGAAAGAGACGAACATAATAGCATCTGCTATTCTTCTCCTGTCAAGGATAAAGTCGAGGAAAGCCGTAAGGATTTCTTGGCTGAAGCTCAGCGTCTCAATAAAATCAGCTTGGAACATCCTAATATTATTCATGTAAATGAAGTATTTGAAGCAAATAATACGGTATATTATGTGATGGAATATTTGGATGCAGGTAGTTTGAGAGATTATGTCCGGAAGCAAGGTGCTTTGTCGGAGCAAGAAGCGTTGGCTATTATGGTGCCAATTATGCAAGCTGTGGAATACTTGCATCAGCACAAAATGTCTCATTTGGATGTCAAGCCAGACAATGTCATGCTGAAAGAAGATCCCGAAACAGGAGAAACAATTCCAGTCTTGATAGACTTTGGCTTGTCGAAGCATTATGATAAAAATGGAAAGCCTACATCTACAGTTCGGGTGTCAGGTTTCAGTGATGGTTATGCTCCAGTCGAGCAATATACTGGTATTTACTTTTTCACGCCACAAGCCGATGTATATGCATTGGCTGCAACACTTTACTATGCCTTGGTGGGCAAAGACCCTGTGATTGCTTCTGAGCAGACGGAAGAGAAAATCTTGAAGAATTTGCCTAAGGGTATAAGTGATAGCGTTAAAAAGACCATATTGTCAAGCATGAAAATGCAGAAGGAAGAGCGATGTCCTTCAGTTAGTATAATGCTTGCCGATTTGTCGGCTTCTTCTGTGGAGAATGCACAAAGTGACCAGAACGAAAATCTAACAAAGAAAAGTAACGAAACGCAGGTAATCAAGAAGACTCACAAAAAGCATAGTATGCGTATTGCTTGGTCTGTTGCTGGTATCATAGGGCTTGTTGCTGTTGTTTGGATGGCAATAATGGTATTTCGAGATATATCAGACAAGACCCAATCTTTTAATGAAGAGTTGGCAATACCAGTAAATAGTAACGTCTATGTGGAATTGGTGAAGGTGGAGGCTGGTAGCTTCAATATGGGAGCAACGTCAGAAATGGAGAATCCATATGAAGACGAAAAACCTATTCATCGTGTTACCTTGACGAATAACTATTATATCGGAAAGTATGAGGTTACTCAAGCATTGTGGCAAGCCGTGATGGGGAGCAATCCTTCTTGTTTCAAGGGTGATGACTTACCTGTAGAGAGGGTTAGCTGGAATGATTGCCAAGACTTCATTTCGAAGTTAAATGCAATGACTGGCAAGCGTTTCCGCTTGCCAACTGAGGCAGAGTGGGAATATGCCGCAAGGGGTGGCAAGAAGAGCCGTGGCTATCAGTACAGCGGTAGTAATACACTTGGTGATGTCGCTTGGTATGGTGACAATAGCGGCTCCAAGACTCATGCAGTTGGCACAAAACAACCCAATGAGTTGGGTATATATGATATGGCTGCTAATGTTGAGGAATGGTGCCAAGACAGGTATGGTAGCTATAGTAGCTCTCCTCAGACTAACCCTACTGGTGCAGCTAGTGGCTCGAACCGTGTGATCCGTGGTGGCGATTGGTTCTTTTTGGCCTGGGACTGTCGTACTTCGTGCCGTGGATTCCGCGCTCCTGGCGACCGTTTCAACTATTTGGGACTTCGCCTGGTTCTCTCCGAGTAATGGCTTTTGCCATTCTTTCCCTCCTGCAATAAAAAGCATAGGAAATTCTTGGCAGTCTCGGATATTTATCGTAACTTCGCCGAAATTTAGAAAATTTTCAAAAGGAATAGGCTATGGGACAAAAAGAAGATATTGAGAAAGTAACTAATAAAATTATTACTGTTAGGGAACAACAGGTAATCTTAGATAGAGATGTAGCAGAACTATATGGAGTAACTACAAGAGAAATCAATCAAGCATTGAAAAATAATCCAAGAAAGTTCCCTTCAGACTTTGTTATTGAACTGACTAACAGTGAGAAACAAGAGGTTATCAAAAATTTTGATAACCTCAAAGGACTCAAATATTCAAGGGTAGTGCCTCATGCTTTTACAGAACAGGGATTGTATATGCTTGCCACAATTCTCAAAGGAGAATTAGCTACGGATACAACACTTGCTATTGTAAGAACATTCACGAAGTTGCGCCAAGTAGCTAGGGCTATAGGAAAGGTTAATGAAGATGCCGAAAATGGTATTATGCCTAAGGAATCGGAACAAGGACGAATACAAAATTTGATGGGGGAAGTCCTTTCTGATACTCTACCATTGAAAATGAGAAAGTTGGCATTCAGCTTGAACCTTGGGGTCGTTAAAGTATCTGTTTAGACGACAAGGGAAAGGAAAGATTAAACTTTTTAATCTTGCATTAAGAAAAATGAAGAAACTCTATTTGATATTGTTGTCAGTATTCGCCTTGCTGAATACCGCCATGGCGCAAGAACTTACGGTCAAGTCGTTCGTCCTTGCTCCAACAGACATTACGGCTCAGACCGAAGGTCGCAAGGACTTGAATGGTGATGCTTGCGCCTTGGTCAAGATTTCATTCGTTGGTGATGTCGCCGATGTTGAGGGCAATGTCATCAAGCCATTGGTGAAGCGCAATAATGAGACTTGGGCTTTTATGACTCAAGAATCCCGACAGATGAAAGTCGTCACCAAAGACTATCTCCCTCTGATGGTAACATTCGGGGATTATGGGATAGAAAAATTGCAAGGCAATCGAACTTATGTACTGACATTGACGAAACCGAGTGGATCGTCTGAAACTCAACAAATGCAGACGTTGACGATAAAATATTCGCCAATTACAGCTTCTGTATTGGTGGATAACAAATTCATCAAAGGCTCAGATGGTGTGGCAAATACTAGTTTGCCTATCGGTCAGCATTCATATATTATAGCTTGTGATGGGTATGAATCGGAGGAAGGTACTGTCAAGTTGAAAGCTTCTGCTCCTAGTAATCTCCAGATTACACTTTCTAAAGAGGCTGCTTCCACAAATCAAATCTCTCAAACGACTCATCCTCAGCAATCGCAAACTCAACGACCTGTTTCGCAAACTCAGCCAGTTTCTTCTATGGCATCTTCATCCACTACAAGTACATCATCTAATATAATTGATTCTTCTACGTCTGGTAGTGTAATAACGATTCATGTCAAGGATAGTGTCAATATAGAGATGGTCAAGGTGGAGGCTGGAAGTTTTGATATGGGAGCGACACCAGAGATGAAAAAACTTGATACTGATGAGAAACCAGTCCATCGTGTCACCCTCACGAATGACTATTATATCGGTAAGTACGAGGTTACTCAGGCATTGTGGCAAGCCGTGATGGGAAGCAATCAGTCTTACTTCAAAGGTGATGACTTGCCTGTGGAGCAGGTTAGCTGGAATGATTGCCAAGATTTCATCTCGAAATTGAATGCAATGACAGGTAAGAGATTTCGCTTGCCATCAGAGGCAGAGTGGGAATATGCTGCAAGAGGTGGTAATAAGAGTCGTGGCTATCAGTATAGTGGCAGCAACACTATTGGCGATGTTGCTTGGTGTGATGGTAATAGTAGTTCTATGACTCATGCCGTTGGTACAAAACAACCTAACGAATTGGGTATATACGATATGGCAGGTAATGTTTGGGAGTGGTGCCAAGACTGGTTTGATAGCTATAGTAGCTCTCCTCAGACCAATCCTACTGGTGCCGTTAGTGGGTCGTACCGTGTGTGCCGTGGTGGCAGTTGGATCTTTTCAGCCAGGAACTGTCGTTCTTCGTCCCGTAGCAACGGCACTCCTGTCTTCCGCAACGGCGATCTAGGGCTTCGTTTGGTTCTCTCCGAGTAATGACTTTTTTATCACTCTCTTTCCCTTTCTATAATAAAAAGCAGCGGAAATTCTTGGCAGTCTCGGATATTTATCGTAACTTCGCCAAAAATTAGAATGAAGTCTATATAAATGATGAAAGATATGGAGCAGAATCGAGCAAAACAAATACCATACGGCATACAGGATTTTGTGCAAGTAATTACGCAGAATTACTATTATGTCGATAAGACTATGTATATCCCTAAGTTGGAGGATAGCCATAATAACCTCTTCTGTATTCGCCCTCGCCGCTTTGGTAAGAGCGTGCTCCTGAGTATGCTTCATGCTTACTACGATTGCCGTACCAAGGATAAGTTCCAAGAGTGGTTCGGTGACCTGTGGATAGGAAAGAATCCTACGCCTCTGCAAGGTAGATATCAAATTTTACACTTGGACTTCTCGCAAGTGGGAGGTACGATAGAAAATCTCGAAGAGAAGTTTAATTTCTATCTTGGAGTTCAGCTCAATGGATTTGTACGCGACTATCTAGAATTCTACTCCGAGAAGGTTCAGAGACAAGTAGAAGAGACAAAAGATGCGGGAGGCAAACTTGCCATCATCCAAAGTGAGGCTAAGTCTAAGAGCTACCCTCTTTATCTTATCATCGATGAATACGACAACTTCACCAACACTGTGCTCAACGAGCAGGGAGAAAATGTGTATTGGGCAATCACCCATGCCGAGGGCTTTTATCGTGACATCTTCAAGAAGTTCAAAGGTTCGTTTGAACGTATATTTATGATGGGTGTCAGTCCAGTGACGCTTGATGACGTAACAAGTGGCTACAACATCGGCTGGCATATTTCCACCAAGGAGGAATTCAACCAGATGCTTGGTTTCTCCACTGAGGATGTGAGAGAAATGTTCACTTATTATAAAAGTGAGGGCAAGATTCCAGCAGATAGTGATATTGAGGCAATTATCAAGGAGATGAAACCTTGGTATGACAATTATTGCTTCTCAGAGGATGCATTGCTTACTCAAAGCAAAGTGTTCAACTGCGATATGGTACTTTATTATCTCCGTAATTATATGAGTCGTGGACAAAGTCCAAAAGAGATGATTGATCCTAACACGAAGACGGACTACAATAAGATGAAAAAACTCATCCAGCTGGATAAGTTGGATGGTGACCGTAAGGGAGTGCTTCATTCGATTATTGAGGATGGTGAAATCATTTGTAACTTGGTGGAGACGTTTCCTGCATATAAAATTACAGATCCTGACATCTTCCCAAGTTTGCTGTTCTATTATGGTATGCTTACCATCAAAGGTACATTTGGAAGTCAACTGATACTTGGTATCCCTAATAATAATGTACGCAACCAGTATTATGGGTTCTTGTTGGATGAATACCAAAAGGTAAATCGTGTCAATCTCAACAATCTGTCCACGCTATTCACGTATATGGCTTTCGATGGAAAATGGAAAGAGTGTTTGGAGTATATGGCGACTGAATATGCCAAAGTCTCATCGGTTCGTGATGGCATTGAGGCTGAGCGCAACTTGCAAGGCTTCTTTATGGCTTATTTGAGTCTGAACAACTATTATTATACAGCCCCAGAGTTGGAGCTGAACCATGGCTATTGCGATTTCTTCCTTTTGCCAGACTTGACTCATTATCCTACGAAACATAGCTACATCATCGAGTTGAAGGTGCTATCAAAAGCAGATTTTAATGCAATGTCGAAAGATGGCAAGCATACGAAGGCAGAATTGCAATGGCAGGAGGCGGTGGAGCAAATCCAAAAGTATGCCGCAGCCCCAAGAGTTGAGGCTTTGCGCCAAGGGACAACGCTTCATAAGATTATCATGCAGTTTGAGGGATGGGAACTGAAGAATATGAAGGAAGTGTAAGAGATATAGGTTGTAATCATTGATGTTGACAGAGTGATATGAAGAAACTCTATTTGATATTATTGTCGGTATTTGCCTTATTGAATACCGCCGTGGCACAAAAGCTATCGGTGGAGTCGTTCGTCCTTGCTCCAACAGACATAACGGCTCAGACTGAAGGTCGCAAGGACTTGAATGGCGATGCTTGTGCCTTGGTCAAGATTTCATTCGTTGGTGATGTCGCCGATGTCGAAGGCAATGTTATCAAGCCATTGGTGAAGCGAAATAATGAGACTTGGGCTTTTATGACGCAGGAATCACGGCAAATGAAAGTTGTCACCAAGGACTATCTCCCTTTGATGGTAACATTCGGGGATTATGGGATAGAAAAGTTGCAGAGTAATCGAACTTATGTACTGACATTGACGAAACCGAGTGGAGCGCAAGAGCCTGTTGATGCTGGTGGTAATTTCTATGCTATCAGTGTACAGCCTAAAGATGCAAAGGTTACGATTGATGGTGTGTTACAAGCTAGTTCTTCCGATGGCGAGTATTCAGCAATGCTCGCTTATGGCTCCCATACTTATAAGGTGGAGGCTGGTGGCTACATCAGCAAGAGTGGCAGCTTCACCATAGGCAAGGGTGATATGACTCCTATCTCTGTAAGCTTGGTGTCAGCCTTAGCAACATTGAGTGTGAGCTGTCCCACTCCTGCCGTTTCCCTTTATGTCGATAAGAAGTCAGTTGGTTCTCTTCCTTGGAATGGTAGCTTGAAGGAAGGTATGCACTTGTTGGAGGTTCGCAAGGATGGCTATTGCAGCCAGCAGAAAACCATTCAACTTGCTCAACAACAGAAGTTGGATGTCGCTTTTGATGCCCTTTCTGCGATTCAAGGCAACTTGTCTGTGAATTTCAAGCCCTTTGGTTCTGATGTCTATGTGGATGGGGTGAAGGTAGGTCAAAGTCCTCGTGTATTCAATGGGGTTTTGGTAGGTAATCATAATGTCGAGATTAGTAAGTCTGGATATGCTACCTCTCGTCAAACAGTAACGATTTCAGAGGGACAGACTGCCAGCATTTCTGGCTCATTGACGAGTTCCGCTTCTTCTTCTGGCACAAATGCTTTGTCTTCCAGTAGTTCCTCTCCTTCTGGCAACACGATTACAATTCCTGTCAAGAATGGCATTAGTATAGAAATGGTTAAGGTAGAGGCTGGAAGCTTCAATATGGGAGCGACTCCAGAGATGCAAGCTCCATATGAAGTTGAGAAACCAGTCCATCGTGTCACCTTGACGAATAATTATTATATTGGTAAGTATGAGGTTACTCAGGCATTGTGGAAAATTGTCATGGGGAGCAATCCTTCCAATTTCAAGGGGGATAATCTGCCTGTGGAGAATGTAAGTTGGAACAATTGCCAAAAGTTTATCTCCAAATTGAACAAATTAACGGGTAAATCATTCCGCTTGCCGACAGAGGCTGAGTGGGAATTTGCCGCAAGAGGTGGCAACAAGAGCCGTGGCTATCTGTATAGTGGCAGCAACGCTATTGGCGATGTTGCTTGGTATGAAGGTAATAGTAGTTTTATGACTCATGCCGTTGGTACAAAACAACCTAACGAATTGGGTATATACGACATGACAGGTAATGTTTGGGAGTGGTGTCAAGATTGGTATGATAGCTATAGTAGTTCTCCTCAGACCAATCCTACTGGTGCCGTTAGTGGGTCGTACCGTGTGGACCGTGGTGGCAGTTGGAACTGTTTAGCCAGGTCCTGTCGTGCTTCGTGCCGTGACCGCTGCACTCCTGACTACCGCAACAACAGTTGTGGGCTTCGCCTGGTTCTCTCCGAGTAACGACTTTTTTTATCACTCTCTTTCCCTTTCTATAATAAAAAGCAGCGGAAATTTCTGTAATGTAAAGAGGCTACTTCGACAGGATGGGGCGAATGGGTATCGCAAGGAAGTGCTCCGCACCATTCTGGAGAATGGCGAAATCAATGCCCTTATAGAGAATGTGTTCGTACCACAGGATATAACTGATCTCGATATGTTTGCCAGTTTCTTGCTCTATTATGGTTTATTGACCATCGAGGGTACGAAAGGATGCCGTTTGACATTGGGCATTCCTAATGATTGTGTTCGCAAAATGTATAATGAAACATTTGCTGAGTAGTAACTGATAAAACTTGTCAAAAAACTGCTATTATCCTTTTTCTACGGAAAATATAGAAATATTCCGTAGGAAAAGGATAATCTTGGTTTAATTACCATAAGGCAACTTTGCCAACTCCCGATATTTCAATGGATGCGGGAATATTCAATGCTTTTAGCAATCTAGAAAGAGTCGAGAAGGTGATGCTGAACGGCTTCTTTAACCAGCTTCTCCAGTGTATCTCTTTGTGGAGTCCCAATTTTACCGATATACTTATCTTGAAAGTCATCAAACGAAATCATTTTCATTTCTTTATGTTTTTCTTCAAATATAGTAAAAGTTTCCGATATATGAAACTTTTCTTTTTGATTTTGTCAATCTTTAACGTTTCGCCTTTCCTCACGTAAAGTTTTTCTTCGTGGAGAAGTATCATTGTATCATTTTGTGAGCTCTCTTCTTGCGATACCGTCTGATAATCAGAGGATTCCATCCTATGACACATCTGCTATATCCCTCGAAAAGTATCATGGATGTATCACGATTTCGGGAGAAAGTATCACGATTTCGGCATTTGGAGCGGTAAAATGATAACTTTTTGCTTCGATGCCTAGAAATATTTGCCAGAATACTTGCAATTCTCAATGCTTTTTCGTAATTTTGCCGTAGAAAAATAAAACTAAAGATTCCACACAGGTCAGCAACCTATGAGAAACCTTAAGTATAATAACTAACACCAAAAATCAATGAAACAATTTGAAATGTTGAAGAAGGCAATGGCTGGTAAAGGATTGCCTTACGGATGGACTTATTGCTTCAATGAGCAATGCGTCGTCAAGGAAGAGTGCGTGCGTTTCTTATCGACACGCTTCCTGAGTGAGAAACGCCATAGCGGAAATGCCGTCTTTCCATCGGCATGGCGCAATGGCAACTGCCAGTATTATGAAAAGTTGAGAATCGCTAAACTGGCATGGGGATTCGATCACCTCTATCGCAACGTCACGTTGAAAGATGCCCCTACCTTGCGCTGTCGCCTGCGAGGCTATCTCGGCAGCAAGGGACAGTACTATCGCTATAAGCTGGGACAACTTTTGCTCTTGCCGAAGCAGCAGTTGGAAATCAAGGAACTGTTCCACTCATATGGCTACGACGATGTGGAGTTCGACCATTTCAAGGAGACGTTTGTTTCCTACCAGCCCGACTTCCCCCAAGCTCATTCCGATGAGGCTAGCTCTCAGCCTGATGGTTCCAACGCTCAGCCTGATGATGATGTCTCCGAGCGTGATGATGCCAACGCTCAGTCTGAGAAAAATCTCGCCGAGCGTGACCTTTTTTATTGGGGAGTTTAGGCGAGTGCCCACACTACGGGCAATCGATGCCCAGCCTATGGGCAATGAGTGCCCAAACTATGGGCATTGGTTGCCCAGGCATAGAGTCACATCGTAAGTGACTGCAATCCACTTTCCAACTACGTATATAAAAAATCCAAGACGAATGATTAAAATTTCCATTATACATACCAACAAGAAAAATCAGTTGGTACTCAACACCAAGAACTTCGAATCCTTCCTCCAGCGCATCGCCAAGGATGACGCACGAGGCACCATTACTAATTTCCGAAACAGTAAGGAAGTACTCGATTATGGGTATGAGAGTTACCGAGGCATGGCGAACTGGCGACATGTCTATCCTTCGGCTGAGTACGGCAAGGAAGCCAACGATTGTCTCAAACTGAAGACGGTCAATGGCATCTTGCTCCTCACTTTCGATGACATTTTTGAGGCAGAAGACATGGCGGCGTTGAAACGTTCAGCCTCCCTGATGCCCTCCACCTTTGCGGTCATCGAGGGAGCGGATGGCACGTTGGCACATGTCTTGGTGAGATACACCGATATAGATGGCGAAATCCCTCAAAATGAGGAGGATGCAGAGGAATTGCATCGCATGGCTGCCAAGCAGATCGTTCCGCTCTATCAAACCCTGATTAAGGAAGATCTCCAGCCCACTTCCCATAGCTTGAAGGATCATTTCATGATGACGCTTGATGCCCATCCTTATTATAACGCCCAGGCGATTCCGATGAAAATCGACCATCATGTGCGTAAGCAAGAGATGATAAAAGGGGGCGTGAAAGAGGTGAAGAAATTTCCTACGCCCGACCTTGTGGGATGGGAGACGGACGATGGCGAGATTGAGAAATCTAAGGTTGGCGTGCAACCGACTACTGCTGACAACATCATGAATATGATGGTGTTTCTGAGAGATCGTTACGATTTCAGATACAATGTTCTGATGAAATACACGGAATACAAAACGAAGGGAAGTTGGCACGATTTTGCTCCGGTCGATCCACGTGTGCAAAAGCGAATGACGCTCGATGTGCAGTTGGCAGACATCCGTGTGAGCATCAAGGATGTACGCAACTTCCTGGAGTCAGATTATATCGCCAACTATGATCCGATCGATGAGTATCTCTTCCAGTGCGAGGGCAAGTGGGATGGCAAAGACCACATCCGGGCATTGGCTCGCACGGTGCCGACCGCCAATCCGCATTGGGCAGACTGGTTTTATATCTGGTATTTGGGCATGGTGGACCAATGGCGTGGCATCAACCATCGATTGTATGGCAACAGTGTGGCACCGCTGCTCATCTCGAAACAAGGTTTCAACAAGAGCACTTTCTGTCGCCGCTTGATTCCGCAAGAACTTCAATGGGGCTATACCGACAACTTGGTTCTGTCAGAAAAACGTCAAGTATATCAAGCGATGGCTCAAACGCTCTTGATCAACCTGGATGAGTTCAACCAGATTTCGCCACAGGTGCAACAAGGGTTCTTGAAAAATCTCATCCAGTTGCCGAACGTGAAGATGAAACGCCCGTATGGTGGACATGTGGAGGAGTTCCCACGTCTCGCATCCTTCATCGCAACCAGCAACATGGATGACATCTTGACCGACCCATCGGGCAATCGTCGTTTTATCGGTGTGGAGTTGACGGGACCGATCGATGTGAGCGTCAAACCTAATTATGTCCAACTTTTTGCGCAGGCGATGGCGGCGATTCGAGCTGGCGAAAAACCGTATTTCGACTCGGTGGAGACAGCATTGTTGATGCAGAGCAATCGGCAGTTTGAGGTGGTTCCTCCGATAGAGCAATATTTCCAAATGTGTTTCGACTTGGTGGAAGACGAGTCGCAGGGCAAGTATATGTCGGCGGCAGAGATTTTCGACTATCTGAAGAAGCGTATCGGTAGTTCGCTGAAGATAGATAGTTTGATGAGTTTCGGAAGAAAGTTGGCAAACATCGATGGCATCAAGGTGAAGCGATTTGCCACGGGAAAACGATATTTGGTGGCAGAGAAGGAAACAAAAAAATCATGATTTTGACGATGGGAAGTTGGAAAACGTGATACTTCTCCTCGAAATCATGACTCTTTTGTGATACATACGAGAAAGGGTGGATGCAAATATCATCCACACTTTCTCGCTAATACTTAGATAGTTATCTCGATTTCGATGCCGAAAAATGATACAATGATACTTTTTCGGAAGAAAAACATTTACGTGTGTGAGGAGAGGTTGCCTATACCTTATAATAGGTGTCGCCTTCCCAGTAAGCCATTGGCGCCAAGTCTTCAGTCAGTTTTCTATAGAGAGTCGGAACTTCATAATCTTATGTCTTCCCAAGACTCAATGTAAACCATATCGTCTGCTCTCATCCAGTTCAGCATAGTGTTTAGTCTTTTGAAATCACCTGACGGCAAGTGGTCTGTGGCATCTTCCAAACCCCTTGAAGTGGGTTTTGTGGCAGAGATGAATGCCAATCCCTCATATTCGACATAAATTTCTGCTTTCAAAATGCCTTTCAGGCAGAATTGCCGATCTATATAATAAGGAGAAAGGGTGTCGATGAAAGTTTGCAATTTCGTCAATAGGGATTCTATTCTTCCCCAACGTGCAGTTGGTTTTCTCTTGAATCCTATTTGCAGGAGGTTGACTCCATCGAGCAGCTCCTCATCGGCGGTGTCTTCAAACGAAGATAGATTCACAATCATCTCGAAGCCTGCCATATCTTCTGGAGCCTGTTGGGATAGCCAAGCGTCATATTTCTGCCTGATTACAGCTTCCTCTTTTTCATTGACATAGGTGGAGAAGAAGACGACCTCTCTTGTGGAATCATAAAGCCATTTCACATCATATCCCTTAGGATGTCTCAGCAAAGGATAATCTAAAGTTCCAGTAGTCTCGATGTCGCTTCCATCTCCCAGGCGATGAAAGATTGCGATACGCTTTGGATTTTCTGCCAAGGCTGCACTATTCTCCTTCTTGATTTTCTGGTTATGGCGAAGATGTAGCACTAAGCCCAACAATCCGACCACGATGAAACAACAAATGGCAATGTATATCCACGTCATAGAAGACTTGCAATAAAAAGGCAATAAGCCTAATACTATCAGCAAGCCTATTCCGATGATGACGGTTATGGGATGTTCGTTATGATTCATTGCCATTAGTACTTCATGAGCCAAGAAATCAGCTTATTCACGACGCTTGTGGCTAAATCCTTAGGGCTATGAGCCGGTTCAGTAGGTCTGTGGATGAAGACGCAGATGCTATATCGAGGATTTTGGGCAGGGAAGAAGCCGACAAACGACGTTTCGGTGAGGGTGTTGTCTTCTGTATAGTAGTCTTTACCCCAGTTGCCATAGACACCAGCAAGTTCGATGCCCCGAGGAGCATAATCGGCTTGTATGCCACCCGCCTTGTTGAGTCCCACCAATACCTCTTTGATATATTGACGTTCCTTTGGTGTTGTCGTATTATGAGGCGCCACCTCTACGGAATCCCCCTTCAAGGTAGGGTAAACGGATGCATCTTCATGGTTGATGCTCCAAGTAGAAGCTGCGATTTCCATGGCATTGGTGGAATGTGGATGTTCCATCATTTTTTGCCAAACATCGTGTGCCCTCTCATTCCCCATGGCAACCTGTGTCATCTTATACATCGCCACATTCGATTTCTTGACCAAGGCTTCCCTGACCGTCATCTTTCCATAACCTCCAGTACGCCAGTTGTGGTCTCTGATCTTCAAGCCATCTTCGGTATCATAGGCACCATTACCAGCATCAATGCTATCTTCGAGGTTGGCATCAATGTCTGCCAATACAGCTGCTGTTCCAATCGTTGTGATGCAACGAGGACTGAACACATTTCTCAATAGTTTGGCATCAGAAAAGTCATTGTCTTTCTTTTCCAAAGCCACCCAAGCTTTCAGTCTTCCGTTTTGGGCATCGATGACCGCAATCTGTCCATAAGTTCCATCCAGTGCTTCCATTCCCTTTTGTAGTAGGCGCTTGCATTTCTTGGAGATGGCAGTGTCGATGGTGGTGCATTCGGATAGGTTTCCCACGTATTCAGGGTTGTCATGCCAAATGCCGAGTGTTTGGTTGTTGTTGCCATAGACCCCGATGATACCTTGCTCAATGCCTTTTTCGGCATAGAAATAGAAGATTTCCGTATTGTCTTCAGCGATCTGTCGGCGAGAAAACGAGAGGACATCATATTCGATGTTTGTCACATTCTCATGCCTTTGCAGATCGTAGATGCCGCATTTCGCATCTTTCAGAACGATGGCAAACTACAAACAACAAGAGAACGAGAAGAAGTCCTATCTGTTCTCTTGTTGCTACAGCCAAAGTGCATTTCTAATTTTGTAATATGAATATTTCTCTTATTTCTCCATAACACCCAACCTTTATGGTCCCCATTCTATGTTTCTTTGTGTCATTTCTTGTGGACTCTAAGACAATTTCATTATTACTGTTTTGGGATATGATTACCCATGTTGGGTAGGAAAGTATTTCCCATTCTTTTTCATTGCAGGAGATTTTAATCTTTTGGAACTCTCCTCCTTTTCTTTTAAAGTTAACAGAATCCATACTAGGGATAATTGAAGCTTTTATCGTGTCAGAT
>ERZ1034865.898-NODE-898-length-15389-cov-5.888027_pt1 | contig 15389 bp, 18 predicted proteins | sample MGYA00520632_ERZ1034865 | MGnify/ENA primary metagenome ERZ1034865 (study PRJEB33766, sample SAMN09781738) | gut metagenome | biome: gut microbiome | host: Homo sapiens | place: Madagascar | study: EMG produced TPA metagenomics assembly of the PRJNA485056 data set...
TTATGAGAAAAGGAAATATTATTCTTAGAATACTGATTACTAATCCATGATAGAGTCCTTGGTTTTGTTGTGTTTTTCATTTTTTATTGCCTCCATAAATGCTTATTTTTTAAAATAATAGCACATTTAGGAGCAAATGTATGCATCATTTATGATACAATTTTCGATTTTCTTCGAATGTGGATTCATATAAGAATATATGTTCTCTATTTCCATTGTTTACAAAATATGGTAATCTAACACTAAGCAAACTGCATCGAAGCCATCGTATCTCAGATCGTCGCAAGACAGGATGTTCGGTATTATACCATACGAAGTGCCATCGTTGTAGTTGGCACAAGTTCTTTGAAAAAGTAAATATCTAGCCCTTTCTGGGCAAATACATTTTCCCAACTTTTATATAATACTGCAAAGAAGGGAGGGTAGAATTGTTCGACATGTTAACGAATGTAATTAGAGTCTTATGCTGTGCAGATATATGTTATTTAAGATATTTGGGTTTAAAATTAGTTGTCATAATACTGATTTGCAAGCATCCAGAACTATCCGAAAAGAAAGTTCAATACATTACTCGCATGGTCGTAAAAGACAAACATCAATCTAAATAATTCTATTTTTTGTATTCCATATTTATTTTTCTCCTTTTAATCAGGGAGGGTAGTTATAATGGCTACACTTCTTTTACACTATATATCCAGTCGGTTTGAGTGCCGTCTATACATTTATTCTCCCTTAATCAAATAATAATATAGTATTTTTGATTTTTTTTGGAAGAAATATGCATCAAATTATTTTTTCTACTATCCTTTATTGCCTATATATTATATAATTATAATACAATACATAATTATTAGTTCATTATAGTCGCTTCCCTAATAATCGGGCTCGCTACCTATAATAAAAAATAATCATATGTCATTGGAGGTGACTATGATGGACATAATAAAAAGTATTGTTGAGTGTGATTCTTTATATGGCGTAATCGCTCTTTTTATTCTATGCACTCTGCTTGGGTTTGTATCATGGCTTTGTTATAAGGTAATAATCGAAGTCAAAAAACTAATCCAATACATAGTTAATAAAATTACAAAATATAAAGAAATTCATGCGAAAGCTCAGTACAAAGATGCTTTATTAAAAGTTGATTTAACTGAGCAAAATGAAGAAGGAACTGAGTAGAGTAGTTCCTTCTTCATCCCATCTTATCGACCAAGGGATTATTGGTTCAAACTTAACGTAGAAGTAGGAGATAAGTTCCTAACTCATAATTTTATGGCTACGATCCATAATAGCACCGAATGTCTATTCTCATCAGTATCGTTTCATATACTGAATCTCACCCATAGCATTACTGTGGCGGTTATTCCTTATAATAAGGAAGCTTCCGACCTGACCACACGAATTCATACATTATTACTATGTCTATTCTGTTACCAAAATAGCGGAGTAGTATGAGTTTTACGTGCTTCCCAGTTGTATGTTTATGGCATACAAGTCTATTCAGACGTTATAGGGTGTTTATCACTATGTATTTCATAGCTAGTGTATTCTAAAACTTTGTATCCAAAGTGAATTATATACACTGTCGGCACATTCAAAACAATTTAACATTTTGATACTCGGCTAATTTAATTCGAGTATACCGACATTTTTAAATGAGAAAGCTGCTGCGATAGCAGTTGCCACAGCAGGTATCGCATTACCACTTTTTACAATACCATCTAAGATATCAATTAATTTTCCACCTGCATCTATTGCACCCTTGAGGAAGTTGGAATTTAAGGTGTCATTCGCAAGTTCTTCAAGTTTTGCCTTTGCCAAGTCTACAGAAGCCTGAATTGATTTGCTATATTCTTCATTTTCCTCACGAGCTGAACCTTCAGCATGTGTTGCTTCTTCGTAGCTCTTCTTAAGGATATCAATATTACTAAGGGCGGCAGCTAGGGCATTACTTTGCTGCTTACCTGCCAAAGCCTCTAAAAGCGAAGCACGATCAATGTCGCTGAGATCCTGCCATTTTTCTCCGATACCAAGGACAATATCATATATATCCTTGTAAGTATCTTTGTCCTTCATAATATCAAAACCTGTAATTCCTTTTACAAGTGCTTGTAGTTTTGATGTAGAAGTTACAAGACCATCTGTGTCTTCGCCCATTTCTTTAAGCTCTGTTTCGCTACCTCGCAAACGAGCCGAAACGGTACGCCACATATTTCCAACTTTTTCTGGATCTTGAAGTACAGAGTTCGTTGCCGTGACGAGGGATACTGACTTTTCAAGCGAGGTGGAAGCAGCATTAAATGAAGCAGCACTTCTTTGCAATGCCTCGCCTATACCTCCTGACGAGATTGCCTCATTGTTTGAAACTTCGTTGAATACATCTACGATATGTTCTGCTTGATCTGCTTCAAGCTGGAAACCCTTTAAAGTTGAGATAAGCGACTCATTGGCTGTGTCAATGTCAATTCCATCACCAACATTCTTATAAAGCTGTGATATTTCTGCTAATTGCTTACTGTCTGGAATACTATATCCATTTTTCGACCAATCAGCAGTAGCAGCAATAGTATCAGAAATTGTACCTCTGACTTCCTTTGCAATATCTGCATAACTGTCGAAATCAGCATAAATCTGTTTTGATGACTGTTCTGATACCTTCGCAAGTTCTGTAATCTGTGTATTCAACTCAGTCACAGTAGAGGCAGCTTGCTTGATTACATTAATAACATCATACACACCAAACATTCCTGCCATCTGTGCAGCAATCTGGTGAAATCCGCTATTCTTCAAAGTATCCCATAAAGTTCTACCAGCACGACCAGCTTCAACTTCGGCATTATAAATCTTTAAAATTTCACCATGAATCTTATCAAGACTCATGCTAGGATTACCACTTTCAATCTCACGATAGTATGCTTGAATCTTAGCTTTCACCTCAGAAGACATCTTACTATTCTCTGCTAGAAGCTTATGAATCTTATCTAATTCTTTCTGACCAGATACAAAGTTATATCCCTTTTCAGAAGCAGACATATTTGAAACAGTGGAGATAGTCTTCTTAATTTCGCCTTCATACTCTTTTAACTTCTGAATATCATCTTCGCTAGCAATACCACCTTTAGCTTTAATATCACTGAGTAAATCTTCATATTTTTTAACAGAATTTTCGACAGCTTGTACATTCTTTAAATATTCATCACTTGTCCAACCACCATCTTTAAACCTAGCGATAGTAGCATTATAGCCACCCGTCTTAGTCTGGTAAGATGCTAGTTTATTCTCGTATTTATCAAGAGATGGGACTTTTATATTGTCTAATACATCTTTGAGTTTTGCGGCTGATTCAGCAGAACCTTTTGAAGCTTGATCGAACAGTTCCATCATATCAACCCATTGTTTCCATGCGATGATATCAGGATTTTCTGCTTGAATAGAAGACAAATTCTTTCTTGCATCCCATGCAGCCTGTTTTAATTCCTCAACATTCTGCGTCTGTAACGCAATCTGATTTGCTTCACTACCAGTACCTTTATCCTTAGCTTTAAGATTATTGAGTTTTGTCATAGCATCCATATAATCTTGGATTGCTTTTATATTTTTATCCCATTCAGCTTGAATATTTTTGACATTTTCAGAATCAACTTTAACAGAATCACTTTTAGCTTTTACAGTCGCAATATCTTCCAATGTAGTCTCAATTTTGTCTAATTTACGTTGAGAAGCATCCAACTGTTCTTGTGATAAAATAGGATTATTTTGAAGTTCCTCGATTTTTTCTTGTAATTTTGCAGCTTCCTCATAATCACCTTCAAGAGCTTTTCCATTCTCAATTCTTTTTGAAACTGTTAGATATCTATCGAGAGAATCATTTAACTCATTGTAAATAGTTTTCTGTTCAGCTAACTTAATATTCTCTGCTTCAATTTGTGCCTGTTTCGCATCACGTTTATTAGCTTGCTCGTTGGCTTTTGCATCTTTTTCATCAGAAACTGCTTGTCTTAAATTAGTTTGAGACTGCTTTTTGTTATTCAATCTTTCCTGATTATCGGCTATTCTCTTTGTAGCAGCTTCAATTTCGAAAACATATTCTTTTTCACTACCATAAAGATTAAGAGTTGCTTGTAATTCATCTCTCTTTTTACGCTCAAGTGCAATTTGATTATCATCGGCGGTAGCATTATATCCAGGATGAGCCGCAAGTGTTTTATCTTTTGCCATCTCCAAAGAAGCAATCTTATTATCAGCACTGATAATAGCCTTTTCGACCTGTTCAAAAGCTGTTCTGACATTAATAATTTGCTCTGCCCATTTACCAGTTTCCTCATTGTACGTAGCAAGAACTGTCTGTAACTGACCATTTTTCAATCTTTCTACAAAAGAAAATTCATCGGCATCACGAGTTATATCATTACCTTTTGAATCCTTACTTACAACAGTTCCTTTTTCACGATACCAATTCTGACTAACAATATCTCTACTTTCTACTAATTTAGAAATAGACTGGCGAGCCTTTTCTGCTTGCTGTTGAGTTTCTTTTAACTCTTCCTGCAATTTATTTTGTTGTTCAATCGCAGGAGTAGAAGCCGATGAAATATTCGTTTTCTGTCCAATCTTACTCTGTGCGTCAACAAACTTCTCAGCTTCTTTTATAGCGTCTTTATATGCATTGCCAATATTCTCTACCTGTTTAACAGCACCAGATGTGTTTCCACCCATATTGCTCATGTTTTTATTAACATTAAGAATATTCTGACTCAGTTCAGAAAGCGATTTGTCAATGTTTTGAATAGAAGAGAGTAGTGTCTTCGTACCAGAATCATCTACTTTGCCAAAAGCTTTACTTAAACTCTGCACTTCTGAGACAACACTTGATAATTCTTGTGATAAATTCTCAAACTGTTTAAAATCACCTGTTCCTTTACCAAGAGAATCAAGCATTTTTTCGAGATTAGAAATTACATTAGATAATTTCTTCTCATCGACATTTAATTTGATTTTATATTCTTTTCCTTCAACAGTATCTAATCTGTCTTGGACTTGTTTCATATCTGAAAGTAGTTTTGCTACATTAGATTTGATTTCTACATCATACTGATATGTACCTGGCATTTTCTACCTCACTTTCTCAAAATTTGTTCTATTCTGTTATTTATAATTTTGTCTAAGCGACCACCAAATCCACTTTCAATATCTCGTTCAACATACATATATGGAGGTAATGATTGATGCATCATCCATTTCCCATGACCATGTTCGCCATCCATAAACATATAGTCGAAAGCTGTACTTGGCTGTAAACTTTGACCAAACCAACTGACATATGAATCCATTGCGCCTGAATCAACCGAAAAACGAAGAACATTTCCTTTGCCTCGTGTTCTTGTAGAATCAAGAATTTTCATGAAGTTATATATTCTTTCATAAGACTGTGGAGTATAGTCGTTGTACCAATCTATCAATGAATATCTGACAGATTCTTTTAGAAGTTCATTTGCTTGTGGTGCGACTTCTTCTGCAATGTGATTTTCAATTCTATCTAACTTCTTTTTAAAATCTGCATATATATTTTTTGCCAATTTCATCACCTCCAAAAAATTCACTATAATTTCACTATTTTTACATTAAAATAGGAGAGCAGTATTACCACTCTCCATAAGAAAAGCTCTATACGCTTTGACACGTATAGAGCCTAAATATTTCACAAGAAATTTGAAATTCCTATACATCAATCGGTTCTAAGATAAACGAATATGTATTTTCATTACGAGAAAATGAAAATTCCTTAAACTGATAATTATAATATTCCACAACATAATTACCATCTTTAGTGTGATCTACTGGATTTATACAAGTCCCATTTTCTATAAATTTTTGAATTGTATAGTGTTCCACATATGCATTATACAAAGAAGGAGAGAACAAGCATCCTTCAATGAATATGTGATTATTAGATAACAACTCAAATTTTGAAATCTGCACTAAATTCACAGGCGTATTAATTTCCTTAAAATACAAAGAAATATTTTTTACTCTATCCATAAGAATTTCACTTCCAATTCTATAAAATTCTTCACACGGTAATACTATGTCATCAACTATAATTTTACCTAAGTGTTTACTCATATATTACACCTCTTTAAATCCACCATTCTTAGCAAACTCAACAACCTTATCCAAATCTTCCTTCGGAATCTCATCGAGTTTCTTACTTACAACGCCCATAAGTGGTGTGAGAGTAGCATTTGCTAAATCAGAAATCCTTTCAATCTGTTTACTAATAAATGCCTGAGTAGTTGTCTCATTAAATTGGGTATCTGACTGTTTCATTGTTAAAATAGTCTTAAACTCACTTAATTCACTCATAGGAATAAATGGTTCAGATTTATCAGAACCAACCATTAAAATGTCAAGTAAACCAGATGATTTAAGTGCATCATATCCCTTGATGAATCCTTTATCATCCTCGTCAATCTCAAGGTCGGTATATAATTCAATCACAGCACGACAAAACTGTATATACTGAGCAACAGAATTTACTTTAATCTTATCAGTTTTACGATACTTTGTTGTTCCATTGTCATCATAAGCTTCCTGCTCAAATGTTGTTTTATCTACAATTAACTGTGCGTAGGCATCTTTCTTGATGATTGATACATATGGGGTGATTTTAACTTTCTCTTTGATGAATCTATCCTTTAACTGCTGAGTCGCCATATTATTGTATCTCTCTACAAATTCTGAAATTTTCATATTCCTTTTATCTCCTTTATTTGTTATTCTTTTTCGCCTCTCTGCGAAGTTTTTTTAAAGTGTCATATTCCACCCAACCGCCATATTTGAGATTTCTACAAATAAACGTAAGGTTGGTTTCTGGGTACTTAGCCCACATCATTTTTCTTTTTAAAAGTGACATACTATCTGGATTGCCTTTCACGTCAAAGACCTGCAAAGTCCCATCAGACCAGACGACATTAAAATCACTTCTATATTTAATAGGTAAAATTGTTTTACCTTTATATTTAAATTTATCTTGAAGAACATATTCTACTTGGCGTTCATATGATAATATTTCTCCATTTTTCATCTTAGGCTCTATATATTCTTGTAAAAACCTAAGCTCAGTAAGGCTATCGTATATAACGCCTTTATATGTTCGATTTTTCTTACCTTGTTCTGAAATATCTACATGGTATTTCGATTTAGCTTTTGCTATTTCCTTTCACTCCTTTACATAACAAAAGAGCAGCTTCCGAAGAAACTGCTCTTTCTAAAACAGATTTATTTAATTTTTACATCGCTAATTGCATAGGGTACAATTCCCACTTACCATTAGGATATTTAGTTACATTGTCCATAACAACCTTATGTACTTCTTCTAAACTACCCACATTTTCATCAATATGAATCACTTTACCACCCAAAATTGAAATCTCCTCACAGATTACATTAAAGTAATATCTTTCCATACTTATTCCTCCTCATTTAGATATACAAAATAACTCGTATATATCAACTTTAAGGACACGAGATAATGTGATTGCATTAGTAAGAAGTATATCACTTGTATTATCATTTTCTATTTTATTAATAGCCGCAACCGATAAGCCGGTAAGTCTTGATAGTTCCTGTAATGTGAATCCTCTTTGATTCCTGTAATACCACACTTTGTTCTTCATAGTAGTAATATGCACAAGTATATTTTGTTTATACAAAGCTTATCATAAATAATTTTTACTGTGGTAGAAATATTCAATCATCCTTAATTGGTAAACTTAACACTTCTGGTTTTAACTTTTCATGATAAATATCATCTCCACCAGCGGCTTCGTAAATCTTCCCTAACTCCGTGAAAGTCTTTAATCCAGAGCTATCAACATAACCCTTTTCAGAAAATTTTGCATGTAATCCATATAACTGATTTCTTAATGTAGCAACTATACGTTCTTTATCAGATCTTTCTCTTTCTGTTAATTGCCATTTTATATCGTCTATACCCTTTGACATCTTAGATATTTCTTTGTACTGCCAATTGTCATGTTTCTCCAAAGTCATAAGTCGGTTCTCAATATTTTCTTTGTCCTGATCAGAGCCAGTTTTAATTCGTCCCTTTTCCTTAAAGTAGGAGATTAGATCAATTATTTCTTTGGTAGCAAATAAAAGTAAGAAAACTGCCAAAATGACTCCTACATAATTTTGGCTAAATACGGTTTCTATATATTCCATTCAAGCCGCCTTCCTAAGAACATAAATTCTTGAATGTTGATTTTACGGCTTTAGACACTCCGCAAGCCGCTTTTAATCCATTGCCAAACGTTCCAGGATATTCAATACCTTTTGGGTCTTTACCTTTAAGTGAACATAATATCTCAAGTGCGGTTACGAGAAATTGCCTTTCTCCTACTTTGACATAGTGTGATCCAAATGCTTTGTCTGTAGCAGAACCCCAAATTCCGTCAACTGACAGTTTTGCTCCATAATCCTTATTTAAAGCAGTCTGTACAACTTTAACGGCTGCTTTCTTTGTTTCATTTCCCCATATACCATCAGTCACGATGTTACAACCTACAAATTTATTGGCTGCTTTTTGTCCGTTTGCTACGATTTTCTTTTTTGCTCGATTAGGTACAGAAGTAGAAGATGATGAGGTTGTTGTAGATGTAGATGGTGCTTTTGAAACAGTTTTAGAAGATAATTTATTATAAAATTCCGTCTTCCATAAATTATTTTTTGTCTCATTTCCACACCAGTATGCAGGACATGCCTTGCCTGTACGATCAAAATGTCTAATAACATGATCTTGTGGGATATTATACTTTTTCATTAATTTCTTCGTGAGTTCAATAGCATTTTCAATCGTAGCTTTTGATGGATAGATTGTTCCATCTCTTTTCGTATCACACAATTCAATACTAATACTATTACTATTGGTACAAAGAGTATAATATTTTCCTCCACCAGTTATATTACAGTTACTATATCTTGTACCACCAACAGACCATGCAACATAATCATCTGGTACTGATTGCGTTACAGAATTATCATCCACAAAATAATGAGCAGATGCTTCTACATAATTACTAGCAAAATATCTGGCATTCGATTCGTCAGAATCTCCATCATTACCTGTATAGTGTATAAAAATATATTTAATTGCAGATGTACTTCTTTTTGCTCCGTAATTTCTTTTATTGGCTAAATTCTTTTTCATTTTGTAGGACATTAAATCACCTCCTACTTATTCTTCAAATCAAATAAGCTGGATTCAATTAAAGAATCTAAATATTCGTCAAAATCTGCATTTGCGGTTTTGAGGCATTCGAAAGCAGAAGTTGATAACGCAAAAATAATCTTACTCTTTGCAATTTGACGAACTTCGTCTTTTTTATCTTCCGTCCATGCATCAGTCCCCTTAATGCCCTTAACTTCTGTTTCATATACATCTTTAACTACAGATAAAACATTTTTCTGTAAAATTTCGGTATATTTATCAAGTTTTTTTGCCTCTGTATACTTCTTAATTTCATTTCCGATATAAGTAAGCACAGGCAGTAATATAACTGTCCAAATTGTAACAATTACTTCGTTCCAATTTAATGAATCTAATAATTCTTTCATAATTCTTTCTCCTTTCCAAAAATAAAAAAAGAACGGCAAAACCGTTCTCGTCCTAATTACTTATTTAATTGTCTTAGTATCTCTACACATCGTTGTAGATTACTGCATAAATAATCTAATTCATCCCTTGTTTCATATCCACTAAATGTCATACGAATACCACTATGTATTAGTTTTTCATCTAATCCAATTGCTGTAAGAGTAGAAGATGGAGTCAAATCACCTGACGCACATGCAGAGCCAGTTGATACCTGTATATCTGCCATATCTAACAATATCATTAATGACTCACCCTCAATGTCTTCAAAACAAACATATAAATTATGCGGTAAACGGTCTTTAACATTTGTGCCAATCATATGTGAACCTTCTATATTATTAATAATGAAATCATAAACATAATCTCTACTATTAAATGTAATAGAAGAGTAGTTATAATTTTCAACTGCTTTCCCCAGTGCAGCAATACCTATTACATTTTCAGTGCCACTAAATAATCCCTGCTCTTGTGATCCATATATAATCGGTTCAAGTTCAACAGATGACTTTTTATATAGAACACCAGTACCCTTTAAAGCTCCGAGTTTATGAGCAGAAAAGCCTATACCATCAACATCGAATGCTTTAACGTCAACAGGAATTTGACTTATTGATCCTGTGCAGTCCACATAAACAATGGCATTATAAAAATGGCATAATTCAATAATCTGTTTTACATCTTGAATTGTCCCTATTTCAGAATTGGCGTATTCTATGACAACAAGTTTTTTCATAGGGTTCATAGACAAGCATTCTTTAAGATCTTGGATGTCTATTTTACCTGTGTAGTCAACTTTAAGTGGACACTTATATTTTAATGATTCCACACATTTCAAGACTGACTTGTGAGATGTAGGTGAGTATAAAACCATACAATGATGTTTATTTGTACATCCTTTAATAAATAGTGTGTTATTGGCTGAACCGCCGGATGTAAAGATAATGTCTTTAGAATCTGCATTAACGAATTTTGCGACATTATTTCTTGCAGTAGTAATAACTTTCTTTGCTTCGACACCTGACTGATATAATGACGATGGATTCTGATATATGTCCAATAGTGATACTATATAATTCTTAACTTGTGGTAATAATGGGGTAGTGGCTGCGTAGTCAAGATACATATAACCACCTACCTAATCTAACTCATAATTACACCACTTTTTATATACTTCAGTGGTGTCTTCTTTAAGAAATACCATTGCCAAAATTACATTATTTGTTTTGTCATCTATACTCGTATACATATCAACTGGGTATACATTATTCTTAATATACAATAGATACTGTTTTGGATTAACAATCCTAACTGCTTCGTATGGAGAATAATCTCTTGTTTTTAAATTAGTTTTTATCATTTCCTTTTTTATTCCTTATCTGTATTACCGTAAAAAAATGGGAATACAACATTTGAATAGTAATGTTATATTCCCATCAGAATTTTCTAAAAACACTATTCAAATTGCATCACCCTTTCTTCTTAGGTGAATACTTAATCTTTTCATACTTATTTATATTTTCCTTGGTTAAATTATCAGTTGTATCCTGAGTAGAAATGTCTTCAATCTTGTCTAATTCTACGTTTTCGTTTATATCAGCAATAACGTTCTGATAACTTCCACCAAAATCATTTAATCCAGATAAATCAAGCTTATCTAATTTTATTTTTGCTTTATTTGCTGTAAGTTTATGATTTGCATAAGAAGATGTAGTAAGATAAATGTCATGACAATTTTCACTACAAAACGTGAACATCCATGTAGGTTTATCCTTATCTTTCCCACAGACGGGACAATACTCATATGGCTTATAACAAACAGCACATATCTTTTCCTTGCTCAATGCAATCCTCCTTTAAAAGAAGAGTGGTAGTAATGACTACCACTCTTATGATTTATTAGGTTGATATCAGATTAGGCTTCCTCTGGCTCGTCAATAAAATAGATTTCAACCATTAACTGCTCAGTTGTACATGTATCAGTAAGGATTGAACCCTTATAATCCATAGTCTGTGAGTCACCACCCTCAAGTGCGATTGTTACCTCTGGACTTGGGATAAATGAAGCGATGTGAATAACAACGGCTCTAAAGCTTTCCTTATCACATGGATCAACCGCAAGTGCCTTAACAAACAGTTCGTGAGCTTTAGGGAACTTGTTACCAGTGATAGATACCTTTGCACCACTCTTAACCTTTTTCTTGTACTTAACGAAGAACTCTGTTTCGTCATCTGCCTTTGGTGGAGTAAGTACATGTTCGGCAATACCAAACTCAGTCTTTGTGGCAGTTTCAGGAGTAGCGGCAATCTTATATTCCTTGCCAAGCGCACCGTTTGCAAGACCAGATACAACTACCGAACCATCAACGTAGTCCTCTGAAAGATCAAGTGTTTCACCAGCTTTAAGAGTTGTAAGAATAGGCATTTCAATAGCATTATCACTTGTTGCGATTTCTGCATCTGTTGCAGCAATAGTTGAAACAACAGCAAGATTAAGGAATGCATTTGTTGCAGTAACATCACCCTTCTTACCTGTGTATTTTCTATATACAAGATTTCCTCTTGCATCATTAACATCTGTTGAATCAGCAGTAATATCAATATTGAAATTATTAAGCTGAGTAAGAGCATACAGCGGTACACCAGCCTTAGTAGCACCATAACCAAACTGTGCTCTGTCAATAATTACGTCACCAATTTTAAATGCCATAATTTTATTTCCTCCTTTACATTATTAAAAATTTGTATAAAAAAAGAACACCCAAATAGATGCTCAAATTAACTATATTTCTCTCATAAAATTAAATTGTTCTTTATCAATTTTGCTTGTATCACAGAATCCAGAATAGCTTCCACCCATTAGAGCATGGGTTTGTTCATATACTTGAAGTCTCTGAACTGCATCGTAAAATTGATATATCTTTACCTGTTTTAATTCTTCAAGCTTGTATTTGAATCCTGGATGATTTGTCAATGCCGAAATAATAGGAAGAAGATTAGAATCAGAATTATCATCCGGTTTCTTCATGGACAAATTCATCTGGTCTTCTTGTCTCATCCAATCTCTTGTAGTTCTCCCTTTTGCTTTCTCAACTTTAGGATGAATATTCATAATTGTTCTGATATACTCAGCAATTTCCATATATTCATTTTCTGACAATAGAATATTAGATTTTGGGTTGAATAACCCTAATTGTTCTTCTGAATTTTCGTCAGTGTAAGGAAAAATTTTATAATCTAGGAAATTCACATCATGAAATATTAATCGAAGAGGAGAGTAGTCCTGCTCTGGAATTTGAGAAAGTAAAGTATATACTTCAATATCCTTCACCTTACACCAATTTTCTACACCAAGATTAAATAGCATAAGACGAATCGAAGTGGAATTGTTAATAAATGGTGAGATGGCAGTATAGAATTTTGACTCGCCAACATCTAAAATATCTCCTATAGTTGGCTGAGATATTTTTATCCCATGCACATAATAATCTTCACCAAAGAAAAGCTTTAATTTATCAAAATGATATTTATCATTAGATAATTTTTGCTTCTTTTGATTGTCTTCAATTGTGGCAGTTTGAATTGCATCCAATGCACCAGACGATATATTAGCCATTGGATCACCGCCTTAATTGATAATTATTTGTACTCGTTATGCCATTAGTTGTTTTAACAATTCCATTAGTGTCAATAACCTGAAATACAAGAGTGCGAACAAGATAATTGTTATCTGTTGTAGATTCCTTCGAAGAAATAAGATGTGTTTGCATTCCAAATATATTTGACCAATTAAATCGCTCTCTTATAATAGAAGCGATAAGATCATGTCTTGGAATACCTGTTAATTTATCATTTCTGTCATTACCATGAACAAAAATAGTAAAAGTTACATTTGTATACTTTAATGTATCCTGATAACGAGGCATCTCATCAAAAGATACTTGGTAACAGATATAATGTTTTACCTCGGTCTGAGTATCAGGGATAAACAAATAAGGACGGATATTAGATGTTCCACCAAAATATCTATCCCATTCTCCGAGAGGCTCATATTCCTTTGTGTCTTCGTTCCATTCCCAATTGATATTACCGTCATCGTCAAAAAGTTCTGATTCTAATGATTTCTCATTGAGCGCATATAAAAGACATGGATTAAGCATAAGTGCCTTTTCTATTTTCTTTTTATACTGAATATTTTCATCATCAGGAGTTGTCTTATATGCACGAAGTTTATTCAACAAGTCATTTTTTGTAACTAATTTTTCTGCCATATAAAAACACCTCCTATTCAGTTAATTCTAACGGCAAAATCTCAGATTCAATCGGCAAGCTATCCTTAACAATTTTACACTTAACAGACAGTATTTTGCCGATAGTGGAAGTGTTGTTAGGAAACTTTACTTTCTTTTGGTTGTACTCTGTACCAGCTCGCCATGTTACTTTATCAGTCCAATCTTCGTTATCAATAGAGCAAGTCCATGTAAATGTGGCATCAGCATATTCAGTCGTTATATCTTCATTGGAATCATTAAATAGATTTACTGTAAGATTTTTATAAGAACCACCAACTTTGATTGTTGAAGTGGATGCTGAAATTCTTGCTGTGATAGAAGATGTGGGAGTAGTTGGAGTAGATGGATCTGTTGGGGCAATTTCTGAATCGAAATATGAAGCCCACATACCAACAATATTGCCATCAGAATCTTTTTCGATGTAATCTCTATTGTCAGACCAAACAGTTTGATAGATTGTAAGTTTCTGAATGCCTATAGGCTGAATATTCTCAATTTTTGTACACGCCCATATTAGAGGGTGTTCAGTAGGAGCACTCACAACAATTCTCATTGTGGTATCTTCACTATTGGTATCTTCACTATTGGTATACCAGAATTTCTCTGTAAGTTTATTAAGCGGTAGCCAGATTTTATTCTGATTATCTGTTCTTGTAAATACACGATCCGTATACTGCCCGATTGTGTAAGACGATTGCATTCTTAAAACCGACCACATTCTACGCTTAATTCTGTCTTTACCATTTGTCTCAATCCAACACAATTCATAATCACATGGGAGAACAAGATATTTTGGAAATTGATTTGCTTTTTCCACTCGACAGATCAACCATTTGTGATAAACATTTCTATCATCTGGAATATCTAAATATAGTCCGATTGGAAATGTATTGCCATAAGTAGTCTTATAATCAGTTTCAAAATAATATAATTCATCATCTTCTGAAAATCGAATTGACTGTGAAGGACGAAACTGAACATAATAATCTACCTGATCTTTATCCATTGACTGATATGACTTAACAATAAACTTTGCGTTTATACGTGTTTTAGTTGTATTCTCATACGTCATACCTTCAGCTAATCGTGGCTGATCGTCATGATAGAAGTCGTATATATAACAGATTTTACTTTGAATATCATTATCCCAAGTTTGTTCCATCGCCCAATCAGACTGTTCCTTATAAATCTGACCAATCGTTTTAGCTCCGTTGTTTTTGGCGTTTGCGACACGCCTAGCTGTTTGTAGACTCGGCATCGCAATCCACCTCCTCAAACATTGCTTTAATATATCCGTGAGAATCTAAGATTGCTCTACGAAATTTTTTGTAACTAAAATGGTCACTCTTGAAATTATCCATAGCACCTTGTAAAGTTGCCATAAGAGTTACCATAAGTCCGTTATCATTAAATAAGGTTTTTGTGCCACCTAATTTAAACATAAC
>ERZ1034865.900-NODE-900-length-15347-cov-31.940230_pt1 | contig 15347 bp, 6 predicted proteins | sample MGYA00520632_ERZ1034865 | MGnify/ENA primary metagenome ERZ1034865 (study PRJEB33766, sample SAMN09781738) | gut metagenome | biome: gut microbiome | host: Homo sapiens | place: Madagascar | study: EMG produced TPA metagenomics assembly of the PRJNA485056 data set...
TTACCTGAAGGTTAAGGGATTCTCCAGGGTGTTTGTCAATCTGTTAGATGGTGCGGAGCTTCATGTTGAATGCGAAGATACCGCAAAGTGCTTCGTCTACCAATACGGAGGAACTGTCGTGAAAGCTACCGGACCAGTCAATATCAGGGATAGACACGATTTTAAGTTCAATTAACGCATATTTATGCGTATATTCTTGCATGTTTATGCATTATTTTGTATATTTGCAATTATAAAAAGTTGAATTAAGGTATGAAAGGTTATTTCAGGATATACATGCAGAAGGAAGGCGATGGGAATGAGGTGAAGGACTCCATCGCCGACTTCGGTATGTACGTTAGCGAGAGTCCGTTCAAGCCTTGTGATTCTGTCAAGGAGCCAGCGAAAAGGGAGTGGCACGATGAGCATGGTGATGACGAATATATCGGAAAGGATGGACTTTATATGGCAGCCTACGAGAATAAGGTTAAGTTTATGTTCCACGGTGAGGCTTTCGGCGCTAACGAGAAATGTAAGGCTTTTATTGATTACATCCGCAAGTCAGGCATGATGAAGATGTATTGCGACTTCAATAGAATCGGAAGACAGCATGTAAGACTTAAGGATATTGATCCAAACCTATATAGAGATCCGGATAACGAGGACTTGCTAGTCCTCTCTATTACTTTCAAGTTTAACGACCCTGTTACTGATATTAAGCCGATTAAGGATACACAGGGCAATATTTCAAATTTAGGATAGCATACAGATGGGCATTTGGAATATTTATCATAAGGATGGCTCGAAGCTGACAGACGTTAACGGAGAGCAGATAACCGTTCATGGATTGGAATACTCTGATTCCTGGATGGGTGAGTGTTTTTTGACTATCAGCTTCAAGCATGAAGTGCCTATCAACTTTCAGATAGGCGACTATATTGTCTATCGTGGCGAGCGGTTTGAGCTCAACTACGAGCCGGGCAAAGATAAGCAGGCAAGACCTGACACCTACGGTGAGGGCTTCGTTTATGACAGCGTAAAGTTCAACGCATTGCAGGATGAGCTTTCTAGGGCTGAGTTCCTCGATGTGGTATTGAATGACAACGAACTCCACTACACCGCCCTACCGAAATTTCCATTCTACGTACAGACTCTGGATGATTTACTCGACAGGATTCAGGCGAACCTCGACGAGCAGATTGGTAAGGGTCTTTGGAAGATTTACTCCAGGAACATGGAGCGTTCCTTGCAGCGTGGTGCCCTGGAAAGCGAGTGGATGTCAATGTACGGCGAAGGAACAAGCGATAACGTCATCGAATCGATGTCTATCACAGTGGATTCACAGACCTGTTGGCAGGCCCTTGCGCTTGTGAACGAGAAGTGGGACATAAACTTCATCGTCAGAGGAAGAAACGTATATGTCGGTACTACCGGAATACAGGCAAACCATATCTTCAAGTACGGACTCGGCAATGGACTCTATGAGATTGTTCAGAACGCTGATTCCGACCAGAGTGTCGTTACGAGACTGAGAGCTTATGGTTCGGAGAAGAATCTCCCTTCTCATTACTATGCGGACCTCGGTGTCAAGTACGTGGCGAATATCACGAAAGTGGTTACAGCTAGCACAAATGTTGAGCTTGAACTGGATATCGATTATATCGAGACATATTTTAAGAATAAGAGAAAGTACGTTGTTTCCGGCGAGTCACAGGAGCAGTCTTTTGGTTGGGTTCTTCAGGTAACGTTCGATTTTCAGACTGTCATCACCGGTTATGTAACACAGGCATACGACTCTAAAAAATGTAGATTCTATTCTGAGCTGAAGGGAACACAGACTGACACCGGAGATGAGGAATCAAAGGAGAAGCTTGATGCGTTTATTGCGCAGGTCAAGGCCGGAAATACAAAGATGTATATCACGTCTGGTCTCAACAAGAAGGTCATTCCGTCATCCATGAAGGAGTATGCAGAGAATCTCCCGAACAATATGTCCATCAACAGACTTATGTTGCCAGGATTTCCACATGTGTCTCTGAGCGACTTCTATAATTCGCTCACGGAAACAAATAAAAAGTATGTGAATCCTACCGGGAAACAACACAGATTCTCTACTGACCCGCATAGACCATACATCGATTCCATCAACATCGATCAGATTGGTCTACGTTCGGCGTCACAGTTCTTTGATACTGACGACAAGACGAATGGAGTTATTGAAATCTACCCTACTATCGAGGAAATGGAAATCGGTGGCGTGCGTGTGGATGAGATTGATGAGGGTGTTGCTCCTAATGACGACGGAAGGTTTGGTGACAACGAAACAGTAAAGAATGTTGATATATACCTCAATAAGGCTATCGACTTCGATATCAACGACCTTAAGGATGATGACTTCTCTATCTCTATGAAGGATGGTATGTGCGGCGGACGAACATTCAAAGTGGCATCCTCAACCAAGGTTGATGGTAGATGGAGACTTACTATTGAGAGGAGCAAGGATGATGCTCTTGAGCTGTGGTTCCCATACAAGGACTACCCGATCAAGAATGGCGACCATTTCGTTCTTACCGGAATCACTCTTCCTGATTCGTATGTGAATGCCGCATCACTGAAGCTCCTTAAGTACGCCATTGCGCTCCTTGATAAGAATGACTACACAAGATATGTCTATCAGCCTAAGGTTGATGAGCTTTTCATGGCAATACAGCACGATCTGGCGCAGGCTGACGAAACCGGAGTTATCAAGAGCCTCCACGATACGCTTAAGGCCGGCGACCTGATGAACTTCAATGATACAGACCTCAATATCGAAGGAATCATCTCTATCGACCAGCTCACGATCAAGGAAGAAGATGGCAAAATTCCAACCTACGATATAACCCTTCGCGAGGACAAAGAGGTTGGAACCATTCAGAAGATTCAGCAGCAGATTTCATCACTCCAAAGCGGAAATGGAGGAACTGGAGCAGGATTGACAACTACACAGGTTAAGAATCAGGTCGCAACAGAGGGAAGCAAGCACTTCATCTCAAAGATAAACGATGACACCGCCAAGGGTACTATCACTTGGGAAAAGGTGCAGAAGCTTGTAAGTGGTCTGCTTGTCGGTAACCTCAACAATGAGAACGGTGGTTCATGGACTCCCGATGCAGAAGGTCGCTCTCATCTTATTACCGACTACCTGGAGGTGAGAATGAAGGCTATCTTCGAGGAGTTGGTAATCAAAAAGACATCTACTATCAGTGGTAAGGAGATAATCTCTCCTGCTGGTGGTGTTGTGGCTCATAAGGTGGAAGAGGTTACTGTGACATATAATAATGTGTCACAGAAGGCTTATCGTTGCTATTTCTTAGCAGAGCAGGAAGGCGATGCCGTGGATAATGATTTCGCTATTGGCGACCAGGTGCGTTCAGAGTCATTCAACGTTCGCAAGGGCACTTATCATAAGGTGGGTAATCACTTTTACTGGCGATTGGTAATCGGTCGTAATGAGGAACCTGTGGAGTTGGAAGGAAAGAAGTATCACTACATCGACCTCTCCGATACCGATTGCGCTACAGCAAGCGATGTTCCTGCTAAAGGTGATGTGTTGTCGCAGTGTGGTAATAGAACCGATGTAGAACGTCAAAACTGCCTTATCTTCTCGGCGGTAGATACCTATTCGCCATCCATCGGATTGTATCACGGCATTAACAGCTATTCCTTTGCCAATAGGGAGTACGTGGAATATGGCGTAAACAAGCAGACCAACAAGGCGTTTTTTAATGTCTATGGTGATATGTATGTAGGCGACCGACCTACTAAGGAGAATGGCTATGAGGGTAGTAGCTACATCAAGTATGACAGCGCAACCAAGCAGGTATCTGTTAAAGGCAAGATTTCTGCCAAATCCACTGTGGATGGCAAGGAACTGTCTCAGTATATTAAGGAGAACTCAGCAAAGGGCTTGACCGAGGAGCAGGTAAACAATCTCATCAAGAACTCGCAGGTCATTGCCGACTTGCAGAATCAGGTGGATGGGGCTATCGAGACATGGTTCTACGAGGGAGTTCCAACACTGACTAATGCCCCTGCAAGCAGTTGGACTAGCGATAAGGATAAAGATACCCATCTTGGCGACCTTTACTACGACAACAAGACGGGCAAGGCATACCGCTTTGCCAAGGATGGCAACACCTATAAGTGGACTATCATTGCAGATACCGACATCGCCAAAGCCCTTTCCGATGCAAGCAAGGCACAGGAGACCGCAGACGGCAAGATGAAGGTGTTCAGTGCCCAGCCTATTCCGCCTTATCAGTTGGGCGACATTTGGGTAAACGCTACCTATCCTACAGATGGAAGAATCTACAAGAATGAAATCCTGCGCTGCCAGACTGCCAAGGCAAAAGGTTCGTCATTTGCCATCGCAGACTGGACTAAGGCTTCCAAGTACACCGATGATTCTGCCCTCAATACCTTCAAGGAAGAGTACAAGAACGATATGGCTAGCTACAAGGAGCAGCTTGATGAAAAAGTGGAGACTTGGTTCTATAACTATGCTCCTACTACTCAGAATAAGCCTGCTTTCGATTGGACTACCGATACATTGAAGTCGCAGCACGCAGGAGACCTGTTCTACAATACGTCAAATGGGTACACATACCGATGGACGGGTACGGCATGGGAGAGAATCAAGGATAACGACATCAACACTGCTATGACCGCAGCGAGTAAGGCGCAGGACACGGCAGATGGAAAGCGTACCGTTTTCACCTCTCAGCCTACTGTTCCTTATGACGAGGGAGACCTGTGGGCTAGCGGTGGAGACGATGGCAAGACTTTGATGGTGTGCATAAAGAGTAGAACTACTGGCAGCTTTACATCATCGGAATGGGTGAAGGCAAACGATTCTGACCTCAACGCATTCGCCAAGACCATAGAGGAGAGCTTGACGGGAATACAAGACCAGCTCGACAAGAAGGCTGAGACTTGGTATCAGTCAACCGACCCGAGCTCATCCTGGACTACCGATGATGCCAAGAAGAAGCACAAGGGCGACTTGTGGTATAACACAAGCAACAACCAGACTTTCTTCTGGAATGGTACGAAATGGGATAAGCAGGACGTACCTACCGAGGTTTTCGACAAGATAGATGGCAAATCCAGTATCTATGTAAGCAAACCTGCATCCTATGAGGAGCGTGACCTTTGGATTTTGGAGGCATCATATACTCTCGGTGGTGTGGCATACTCTAAGGGCGAGCTTGTCGTGGCAACCAAGACCAATGCTTCATTTAGTGCAGCCGATTGGACAAAGAAGGTTAAGTACACAGATGATACTGTTGCAAACGCAGCAAAGGCAGCGGCGGAGAAAGCGCAGAAGGCGGCAGAGACCGCACAGACGAACGTTACGAATCTCGGTAAAACCGTCACTAGTAACAAGAAGGCTTTCGACAGCTACGTATCGGATGGCTACCTAGAGCCTTCTGAGATTGCGGCTATGGCGCAGGATTCCAAGCGACTTGAAGATGCTTTCGCAGCTGCCGAGAAGTCGTACAATGAAGTGAAGGGAGCAGAGGTATTGAAGAGCACCAAGGAACTCACCAACCTCAACACCGCTTTCGCTACCCTCACGACTGCCAAGACGGAACTCGTTACGTATCTCTCAGATATTTCGGCAAGATACAATGCGGCTGATACTAACGGCAAGGCTACCATCGTATCTGCTGTCGGAACGAAGTTTACCAACTTCCAAAGCGCATATTCTGCCTTCTATGACAAGCTGGGTTTGGCAAACGCATATATCACTAGCAAGATATATGGTGACTTGAAGCAGAATATCACCGACCTTGCTGGTTACAAGTACATCAAGGATGCGCTCGGTCAGACTACAGATATTGATGGCGGTCTTGTAATGACAACACTCCTTGCATTGAGAGATGCAGACGGAAACGTTCAGAGCGGTATCAACGGAGCAATAGACCAGAATAGAGGAAAGAAGAGCATAGCAACATGGTGGGGCGGTCGTATGGTGGATAAGGATTACAATAGCGGAAGCCTTACTCCTGCAACTTCTCTCATCCGCTTCGATGGCTCGGGTTATCTTGCGAATGGTGCTATTTGGTGGGACGTGGACGGAAAGGTTCACGCTGACCCTACGTCATTTATCATCAGCGAGAAAAACTTGGGTGCATACCTCACCTTCTTCGAGCCGACTTGGAAGGCAGGAAGCGATGGCTCTAGCATCAAAGACCTTGTGTCATTGACTCCACAAGCTCCTTTCAAGACGCTCTCCGTTAGTAACGATTTGTCCGTGGAGGGAAAACTTAAGATTGGTAGCATTACCCTCAGCGTGGTAAATGGCGCATTGAAGATTGATGGCAATGTGTATTCCACAGGTGGCATGAGCGCATACGGCGAGGGCACTAGCAATGGTGGTGGCTTGAACGGAAGCATCGTTCCTTTCGACAAGGCTAAGTCCTTGACGGCACAAAACGAGGGAACGGAGATTGCTTCAGCTTGGTCTATCAAGAAGCTCTATGATATGATTAACAGCATTGATGTCACAGGACAGCTGACTGACTACTTGAAGAAGACGGAAGCATCTACCTTGTATCAGCCAAAGGGGAACTATCTCACCTCCCACCAAGACATCAGCGGAAAGAGTGACAAGACACATACGCACAGCGTGAAGATTAATGGTGTCACGAAGACCATAGCAGCCACAGGTGGAACAGCCGTTGACTTGGGAACTTACCTTACTTCTCATCAGTCCTTGGCTGCTTACTTGAAGTCTGCCGATGCGGAGAAGACCTATAGCAAGTTGGGACATACCCACGCATTCAGCGAGATTACGGGAAAGCCAACAACACTTGCTGGCTATGGAGTCACCGATGGAGTCAATGCGGTATCGGTCACAGGCAATGGGAACGCCGTTACTAGCGCAAGCATAGACGGTCACACCTTGACTTTGACAAAGGGAAGCACATTCTCCCTCAGCGGTCACACCCATACCTTCGCTAGCTTGACCTCAAAGCCAACTACAATCGCAGGATATGGCATCACGGACGCTTATACCAAGGCGCAAGTGGACTCGACCATTGCTAAGTATCTCCCTCTTGCAGGAGGAACGATAACAGGTGTGCTTACCGTCAACGGCATCGCTACCTTCAAGAGCAAGGTTGCCATTGGCGACATCTACATCATCAATGATGGAAGCGGCAATCTCTACGTTCAGAAGACGGACGGAAAGACCGCCGCCAACTTCTATGCGACAGGCGGCATCACGGCTTTCGGTGCTTCTTCCGTCAGCGGTGGCACAGGAAGCGGATTGAACGGCTCAGTCCTTGGCTTCGAAAAGGCTACAGCCATGACTTCCGCCGACAACGGAGACAGCAGCAAGACGGAAGTTTCATTCCTTGCTACTGCTTGGAGCATCAAGCAGCTCAACGACAAGATAAACGCATTCGGGACAGGCGTGTTCTCCGACTATCTTACGATAGCAGCTGCCAAGGCTACCTATCAGCCAAAGGGGAACTATCTTACTTCGCATCAGACCATCTACGGCTTGACTATTCAGAAGAATGGTACAAGCCTAGGCACTTACACCCCAAACTCTGCTGCGAAAACCATAAACGTAACCGTTCCTACCAAGTTGTCCGAACTCAGCAATGATAGCGGATATACTAAGAACACAGGTACGGTCACATCGGTTGCAATCTCTGTCCCAACTGGGCTTTCGGTCAGCGGCTCGCCTATCACTACCAATGGAACTATTGCCATTGCCCTTGCTTCTGGTTACTCCATTCCTACTACTGCAAAGCAGACAGCTTGGGATGGTGCGGTATCAGCAAAGCATACTCATAGCAATAAGTCTGTACTGGACGGCATTTCATCCACTAAGGTAAGTCATTGGAATAGTGCCTATGACTGGTACGCCCTTATGACTACTGACGAGGAGACTGCGGACGGAATTATCAATAAGTGGAACGAGGTGGTGAGCTTCCTCGCCAATATTGCGCAGACAGACACTTTAAGTGGTATCGTTGACGGAATCAACAAGTCTATATCTGACGAGGTAGCAAGAGCGAAAAAGGCAGAAGGGGTAAATGCTTCGGGCATATCCGCAAACAAAGGGAGTATTGCCACCTTGCAAGGCTACTTCACAAACGGTTCAGCGAAGAAGGCTCTCCAGCTTACTAATGCTCGCAAATTGTGGGGAAATTCGTTCAATGGCACTGCTGACATCAATGGAAGCATCATCGTGCCTAGTGGAAAGTATATCTCCATCGGTAACATCAAGTTGGAGTATGATGCAACCAATAAGGCGTTGAAGATTACGAACACTACGACTAACGAGGTGGCAAACCTCTATGCTACTGGTGGCATTTCTGCCTATGGAGAGGGAAGCGCTGGAACAACAGGAAGCAACAACTTCTCGGCAAAGGCGTATGCCGATTCCATCAAGCTCACAAGCGAGAACCTTAGCGAGATTGCAAGTGCCTATTCCATCGCCGTGCTTAACAACTCGTTGAACGCTGCCATTGGTAGAATCTCCACCTTGGAGGGTGGTAGCGCAACAAGCATTGAAACCACAGGTTCGGGCAATGCCGTAACTAGCGTGTCGAAGAGTGGAACAAAGATAACCTTCACAAAAGGCTCTACATTCTCGCTCAATGGGCATACACATACTTTTGCAAGTTTGACCTCTAAGCCTACAAGTCTCAGTGGATATGGTATCACGGACGGTGTGAACGCCGTTAGCGTAACAGGCTCGGGCAATGCGGTTACGGCTGCATCTGTAAGTGGGCATACCTTGACCTTGACGAAGGGTAGCTCATTCAGCTTGTCTAACCATACTCACTATATAGGAACGACACAGGTACAGGGCAGCAGTGCCGAGCAAGCATTGACTGGAATAACCAAGATTGACAACATCTTGAAGTTGTCAAAGGCTAGTGTCACCGTCAACACAAGCTACAAGGCTGAGCAGAATCGCTTGGTGATTTATGGAAGTACCTATGGCAACGATGCAAACTACATCAAGTCTGCTGGAAAGCTGTCCTATGGCGATGGCGGTCCGCAATTGGTTTTCTCAACTGGCGAGAACCCTGATGCAAGTGGCGTTCAATCGGCTGCATTGGTTTATACTGACCATGACGCTATAGGAGCAGGAGTAAGCCTTTCGTTCGTGACGAACCAAGGCGATGCCTACTTTATTGCTCCACACATCAAGGCTCTCACGGCGTTCCAAGGAAACCTTGCGTGGAGCTATATCACCAACAAGCCAACCACTTTGTCGGGATTTGGCATTACGGATGGCTTGCGCTCGGTTACTCATCCAAGTGGAAGCAATGTGTTCGTGACTGGCATATCCACCAGTGGAACAGCCATCACCTACACCAAGAGCTACACGAAGAAGAGCCTTTCTGCGGTGGGCTCTTCGGGATGGACTAACGCATCGACCGATGGCAACATCATTCCTGACATGAGCTTCATAGCTTACTGGAACGGAGCATATAGTGGCACAAGTTCAAACCTCGCCTATTGCAACAAGGGTGCTTTCGGCTCGTTTGCCATCAAGAACAGCCTTGCCTTCTCTGAACTCACAAGCAAGCCGACAACGATTAGTGGGTATGGCATTACTGATGCTTATACGAAGTCACAGGTGGATGCTATCGCTGCAAAGTACTTGCCTTTGACAGGTGGAACGCTCACTGGGCAGCTTAAGATTGTGGCTAGCGCATTGAATGGTGCTTACAATGGTTTGCTCATTGGCGATGATTGCTACATTGGTGATTGTAACTTAAGCAACACCATTGGCTTTATGGGTTCTACCAACAACAACGCTGGAATGGTGAAGTTCGGAAAGGGAGGTATGCAATTCGGCTACAACGGCTCGAACCACATAGCTTCAACCACCGCACAATGGACAAACCTCAATGCGGACTTGCTCGATGGCTGGCACAAAGACAACATCGTGTGGTCTGGAGCGGTAAACAGCAACACCGCAAGCCTTTCCCACTATTGGGCTAAGTTGTTTGACATTACCGTCACAGACAACCGATATGATGATAGAAGTTTCACGTTCCTCTTCTCCAACGGATATAACGATACCTATTCGGTTGTCGTGTTGAGAATTAGACAGAATGGTGCGAAGGACTCTGGGGCATACAACTTTAGCATATCCTTGCGTGAGTTGGTTGGAAACATGTCTTCAAGGTTGCGTGTGTACTACAACAATGCAACTGGCAATGTTCAACTTTGGGGAAATTGCCAAGGTCAATATGGAAGTCTGTCTTACACAATCATCAAGAAGACAGGACGCACGTCTGCCGATTTCACAAGCCAAGGAACTTTGGTGACAAATACATCGTTCTCTGCGGCTCAAAGCTTGCCAGCAACCACAGGGGATAGCCCTTACACCTTGCTTGATGGTGCTACGAGAATTGGCATCGTGAAGCAAGCAGACCAACTTGTAACGGCTCGCTCACTATGGGGGCAGTCCTTCAACGGAACAGCAAACGTGAGCGGCAACATGACAGGTGTGGGCAACATCAATACTTCCGCAGCACCAGCAGGAACTATCTACACAAACAACTGGTTCAGAAGCAAGGGAAGCACTGGTTGGTATAGTGAAGACCACGGCGGCGGTTGGTACATGAGCGACAACACTTGGATTCGCAACTTTGGTAGCAAGGATGTATACCTCTCCAACAAACTTAGCGTGAATGGTAACGTCGGCATCGGAACGGCCTCACCGTCTTACAAGCTGCATGTTGTTGGCGACATCTACACAACAACCAAGGTGAACATCAACGGCATCGTCTTGGAGAAGGATTCGGACGGTAACTTGAAGGTCAACGGAAACCTCTATGCCACAGGTGGAATAAGCGCATACGGAACTAGCTCTGCTGGAAGTGGCGGTGGATTGAGCGGTAGCGTTCTCGCATGGGACTCCGCTATCAAGATGCCTAACGCTACGAATGGAAGTTCCGACACTACCAAGACGGAATCATCTTTCTTGGCCAGTGCTTGGTCTATAAAGCAGCTTTACAATAAGGTTACTAGCTTGGAGGGTGGCTCGGCAATGAACGTAAGCGTTAGTGGAAGCGGCAACGCCGTGACCTCTATCAGCAAGAGCGGCACTACTATCAGCGTGGTCAAGGGGAGCACGTTCCTAACGGCTCACCAAAGCCTTGCTGGTTACATGAAAACGGCGACTGCGGATGCAAAGTATATGTATCATAGCCGCAACAACATCGTGTCAGATTTGAATAGCTTCGCTACGAATGGTGCTGTACATATCTATGAGATGAACAATGTAACCAACAGACCGAATAGAAATTCTTGGGTGCAAGTGATGAACTGGGGAACAGGAGATTCTGCTTATGGCTTCTTGCTTGCCAATGATTATTCTACTAATGGTCACATGTACTTCCGTCAGAAAATTGCGGGTTCGTGGAAAGATTGGAAGACCATCATCGACTCATCAAACATCGGGTCACAGTCGGTAAATTACGCTGCATCGGCGGGTTCTGTTGCTTGGACGAACGTAAGCGGAAGACCTAGCACGATGAAAAATCCAAGTGCTCTTTCTTGGAGCGGATATTCAAGCGGAAGCTATGATGGTAGTGCAGCAAAAAGCATAAGCATTCCGAACAACACGAACCAATTGACGAATGGAGCAGGGTTCATTACATCTTCTGCTTCAATTACTGGTAATGCTGGAAGTGCCACGAAACTCCAAACCACAAGAACGCTTTGGGGACAAAGTTTTAATGGAACGGCTAACATAAGTGGAAGCATGACAGGTGTCGGCGACATGACCTTGGACGCAGGGGCAAGGATAAAGCACGGTTCGGGCAACCTTTACATCGGAAACTCGGACAACTCCAACTGGATAGGTGTTCAAGACATCTGTAGCCAGTCCTCCATCGGAGATGGCAACTGGAGCTTGCGAACGAGCGGAGCTGCGCATTTCAAGGACACGACAATCAACGGAACGGCGACTATTAAGAATTTACTTAGCCTCGTTGACGGCTCGCACAAAGGCTTGAAGATGGGAAGCACGTATATCTCATCCCTCGATGGTGAAGTTATCTTGCAAGGCAACACAGCCCTCCGATTCGGAAATGATGCATGGGACTACAACCAGTGGGCGGGTCTTAAGTACGACCATAGCATCAAGACCGTTTACCTCGGCATTGCCGATGGAAGCATATTCAAGGCGAACAGTGCCCAAAGTGGGGGTGTCATCAACCTTAAGCAAGGAATAAGCTCCGTCTATACTCCAGCATTGTACGCTGGCGGCGACATTTATCACACAGGTGTATATAGAATGCTATGGAAGAATAGCAAAGCATCAAAGTATCTGAATGTGATGAACATATCGCAGGATGATAATGGCATTCTCACCATAGGCTACGGAAACTTCTCCAACAACAAGAATGTGGTACTTGAAGGCTATAACCTTAACTTTCGAGTTGGCAACGATAGCGGAATGAAGTCCATGTGGCTTAATTACAACAATGGCAATCCTTTGCTGAGTTTGGATGGTAATTTCTATGCCACTGGCGGTGTTACGGCTTACAAGAGTTCCGATGAACGCTTGAAGCATGACATACACGGCGTTGACAGCTTGGCTATCATCAAGGCGATGGGTGGCACGGTTGCATTCCGATACAATGCCGACAACAAGGATAGCATCGGTTGGATTGCCCAAAGGGTTCTTCACAACACCTTCATGCAAGACCTTGTGGAGAAAGACGACAAGGGCTTCCTCAAAATCAACTATTGGTCTCCAAAGCTGATTGCCGTTGCCTTTGGTGCTATCGAGCAAGTTGACGATGAGGTGAGCCGCTTGAAGCGAAGAGTGAGAGACTTGGAAAACGAAGTTGAACAATTAAAAAGTGATAGATTATGAGTTTGAACAATGGAATCATCAGTGCTCCAGTAAGCATAGATGATGTCAAAAGTGTACTTGGAGAGGGTAGCAATGACCTTGCCACATTGTGTAAGTCCACCAACATAAACATGTGGAGTAGGCATAAGCCTGTCATTCATCCGTCTTTGTTTGACGAGAATGCAATAGTAGGTACTGATGGGAATTTTGGCTTTAACATACCAAAGTTTACGTCAGTTAAGGCTTTGTATGAGAATTACATGAAGTACGCAAATGAAGATGGGCTTTATCCTGGCGATGAGGGTTGGAACATTCCTACAAATGGTGTAACTTACGTTCATCCAACAGGTGGCAGTAGCTCACCTTATAGGCTTGGTGACTTTAAGAGTTACGATAAAAATGCTACTTGCTTGATGCACGACTTTGACATAAATACCTACACGGATGAGGAATTATCGTTTATCATTAGTATTGACAAAGATTCAGGTGGAACTCAAATTCCATTTAGGGATATTGCTACTTATAAGAATTGCTACTTTGGTGTGGCTTTTCTTAGAGACGACAGCTTGGCTATCCATAGCATCCTTACATCCAACAACAAGAATGATAATTTTCTAAAGACAACATTTGTGTATCAGAATCTTGTCAATTTGTTGTATATCGCAGTTCCATTTATGTCTCCGATACCCCATTTGAAGAATGCTCCAAATTTGGAAACGTCAGACAGCATCGAATGTTATCCTATCGTTGGGGTTTCTCCTATTCTGTTCTATGGCAAGAACGATACTGGTGACTATAGCAAGTATATGTACTTCGTATATCCAGACCAAGACAGCAATGGTAACGAGTGTATAAGAATATATAATAAAAGTACAGTTCTGAATGTCGGTTATGTTTTGTACTTGTTGTATGCTGATTCAAGTTATTATAACGGATATACATTAAAAGATGGAGAATATAGAGTTGATGCAGGATATATAAGCGCAAAAAGCAATGTGGTGACGTACCTTAACAATGATTGGCTGATAAAGGGGAAATCTTATAAGCTGGTTCTCTATAGTACAAATAACAACAAGATAGCACAAGAAATGGAGTTGTAACATCAATAATGTTAAAAATATAAAAACAACGGAAAATAACAATATAAAATTCTTTAATTATGGAATATTTTTCTTATCTTTGCGCTATTATATAGATTATTATTCTGCTTTTATTTGCAAATAGAAGAATAAAATAGTTTAAACGTTTAAATTTTAAGGAATAATGAAAGTAACATTTGGAAAGATGACAGAGTTCAAGCGAGAGGTTGACATCGTGAACGATTCGACCAAGATGAAGGGCAATGTTGCCGTCAGTGACGGAAGCATTGTAAGTGTTGACAACGGTGTTGTGTTGGACGGCGACGGCAACCAGATTGCCACGTTCAGCCAGTATTCCACGGACAACTTGAACGTGAACTACAACACCTCAGACTTGCAGAAGATGATTGATGCCGTGACAAGCATCAACGAATTTGCTTCCTACATCAAGGAGCACGTCGATGAGTTGTCGGATGGCATCGTTTCCTCTGACACCACAGAGGAATAACAATTAGCTTGGTTGGTGGGTACGAGGGCGGCAGTCGGTAGTGCCCACTTTCCAACTGAGCGAACTAACATACATTATTTATTAATTAATTATAATAAACCAAGTTAATTATGAAGAAGATTAAGACAATCGAGGCGGTCAACGCCTACAAGACATTGAAGGGCTTCAAGACAAGCTCTTTGAGTGAGGAAACCATGTTGGCGGTATGGAAGAACATGAAGGCTCTCCGTTCCATCGCCGACACCTTCGACAAGGACAAGGAGGAGGCGCAGGAGTCCTTGAAGGATGACAAGTTCGAGGAAATGCAAGGCAAGCTCAAAACCGCACAGGAGAACGAGCGCAAGATGAAGGAGGAGGGCTACACCTACACCAAGGAGGACACAGACCTCTTGCAAGAGGTGAACGCCTACTTCGCTGGCTTCAGCAAGAAGACCATGGAATACTTCAACGAACTCGCCGACAAGGAGGTCGAGGTGGAAATCACCGAGGTCGAGGAAGCCGAGCTGCTTAAGGCTATCAAGGCTTGCGAGAAGGGCTTTGACGATATGGAGATGCTCGCTTGCATCTGCAAGTAATATTTAACAGGATAAGGATGTTCTTTATATGGGCGGCTGATTGTTTCGGTCGCCCATCCTTTTTACTTACAATCTGTAATTTACCCCCCATTTTTGAATGGCAAATCTTACAGATTGGTATTTTTGCGAAGTTTAACTCTAAAAAGTTGTGCAAAATGAATGTTTTTGTGCAGAATTGTTTATTTTTGCAGCACGTTCCTTATTATTAAGAATGAGGAACTAAGAATAAATAATAAACACAAAAAACAAAAAGGAGAAGAATTTATGACTAAAGAGGAAGAAGATGAAGTCCATCGGTTAGTTCAATCAGTCGGTGT
>ERZ1034865.901-NODE-901-length-15346-cov-7.013603_pt1 | contig 15346 bp, 13 predicted proteins | sample MGYA00520632_ERZ1034865 | MGnify/ENA primary metagenome ERZ1034865 (study PRJEB33766, sample SAMN09781738) | gut metagenome | biome: gut microbiome | host: Homo sapiens | place: Madagascar | study: EMG produced TPA metagenomics assembly of the PRJNA485056 data set...
GGTTTGTTCCACTTTGGTTGCACAATAAATTTGTGTGTATTATAATAGAAAAAAATAAAAAAGGGAGGAATTAAATCATGTCCTTAGTTACAACAAAAGAACTTCTTTTGGATGCTCAGAAGAATGGCTACGCAGTCGGAGCATTCAATGTAGAAAACATGGAAATGGTTCAGGCAGTCGTTGCAGCAGCAGAGGAGTTAAAATCTCCAGTCATTATGCAGACAACACCGTCTACTATAAAATATGCCAGCCCTGAAATGTTTTATGCAAATGTTGCGGCAGCAGCAAAAGATGCAAGTGTTCCAGTAGTTATGCATTTAGACCACGGAAGCAGTTTTGAACTTGCTGTTCATGCATTTCGTGCAGGGTATACATCAATCATGATCGATGGTTCACACAGCGTATTTGAAGAAAATATTGCTATTACCAAGTCAGTCGTAGATGTCTGCCATGCAGGAAATGTACCGGTTGAAGCAGAACTTGGTAAAGTTGGCGGAAAAGAGGATGATCTTGATGGTGGAAATGGCGGTGGTTACACTGTACCATCAGAGGCAGTAGAATTTGTTGAGAAAACAGGTATTGATTCACTTGCAGTTGCAATTGGAACTGCTCATGGTGTCTATAAAGGAACACCAAAGCTTGATGTAGAACGTTTAAGCGAAATCCGCGAAGTAGTTTCTATCCCTCTTGTTCTTCATGGAACTTCCGGTGTGCCGGATGAAGCCGTAAAAGAATGTATTCGCAGGGGTATCTGTAAAGTCAATTATGCAACAGATCTCCGTATTGCATTTTCGAACGGAGTTAAGGAATATCTTACAGCTAATCCAGATGCATTTGATCCTAAAAAGTATAATGCAGTAGGAAGAGAAAAGGTAAAAGAATATGTAATGAGTAAAATGCTTGTGTGTGGAAGTAACGGACGAGCATAATATAAAGAAAAAAGGTGGGAATTAATTCCCACCTTTGTCTTTGCCGGAAATACCGCTGAAATCAGCAGCTAATTTGTCGAGAAACGCTTCGTCGACATTTGGAAATTGATTTTTCAAAAGTACTCTGATACGCTCATATTTTTGTAGAAAAGAGCGGTTTTCATTTTCGTCAGAATGCATTCCTGTTGTGTAGTACCATTTTTTTACGCTGTTAGTGAGAGCATCTTCTTCTTGGATGCTGCCCAAGTATTTCTTTGCTCTGCCCATGGAATAAACACCGATCAGGACGAATACTGCAAAAATTATTGTCATGGTATAGAGAGCCAGACCGGGAAGCGGGAAGTTAATAATCCCAACCATGTCAGAAATAGTTGCAGCCAGTCCGAGAAAGCCAATAAAGAAAAAAGCAAAGGCAGTCGATCTGGCATCAGCATAATAGTCTCTGGCACTTTTATACAGTTTAGCAGACTTTGGTATACCATCAGTATCTTCGAGATCATCTACAAGATCCTGCATTGTAAAATCTTCTTTAAAAGCATACGGTTTTAAACTGTCCATCAACTCACTTCCTAACGCAGACGTACTCTGAGGGTTGGTATTACAATTCGGACAGCTGGAAAATTCATCAGAATATTCTTTTTTGCATTTTGTACACCAGGCCATTAGTTATCTCCTTTAAAAGATTGATTTAAAATTAAAAAATACATACAGGAAAAAAAGAACGACAACAATAATCGAACTGGCAAGTTTTACGTATTTCTTTTTGCCTGAAAGCTCTTCCGGTGTATTTTTTTTCTCTTTGTTCATATAGTTTACCTCCCAAATTCAATAATATATGTTATTCAATCACAATTATCATAACAAAAGTCAGCATGAATTACAATTGATGTACCAGGCAAATTCCACACGATAAAGTGTGATGGATGATACATTTGGGTTATGATGAAAAATGGGCTGTCGTATGGCCGACAACCCACTTTTCAGGAAAGGGCTAATATTCAAAATAAAGATAATAGCAATAATTAATGTGGCTGTTAACGCCCGATTGCATATTCATAATCTTCCATAAATGCAACAATACTATCTAAAGCAAGTTCTTTTGGTTCTAATGGAATAATTCCATCTCTTACCTTGAGATAAGTCAGAGGCATATACTGATGCAGCATATTCATTGGAATCGGATATTCCGTAAGGTTGCGGAACAGTTTTGCTATTGCTGCGTTTACAGATGGAAGTCCAATGTAATAACGTGCGCGATCTGAAAAACTGTATTTTCTGCAAAGGGCAATTTGCTTCGTACTGCCGTGATAGTGTTTGATCCAGTTGTTAGGATTATCTAACATAGCTGTTTCCAAAGTTTCAATAAAATGAGCCTGCTTTTCTTCCGGTACAAGTTCTTTCTCCATCATGCTCAGAGAGAAAAGACCTTCACGAAGACCATAAGTAAGAGCCGGTCCAACCTTTAAAATTGCGATACCATCTTCCACCATCTGTTTTAAACATTCTTTGCTCTGATAATCGGTAGAATGTCCTTCAAAACAGAGTTCTGGGAAATCTTTTAATGCCTCGCAAAGATCAGATGCCGCTTTGCGGTCGTACATGAATACCTGATCATCACCGAACTCAACACCCGGCTGGGTTACAACTGCAACGACATCGTTCATGCCGTCCTCAATGCCTTCTTCTTTGAAGATACGTCTATAAGTATCAACGGTATCCCGGAAAGCCTCTGGTTTTGTGACAGAAAGAGAATCCTCTGCCTCCTGTGCACCGCCCGGAATAGGAACTTCACTGCCGATAACAAATACCGGTCGCATTGCGTCTGGTTTTGTGGCTTTTAGTTCTTCGTAGCCTTTCATAGCTGCTTTGTATAGAATAGCACCTCTGCGTGCAATTGTTTCTGTAGAAAGAAGTCCATCAGGATCGTCTGCAACTTTCATGCTGGTGTCTAAGTGAATTTTAGTAAAACCGGCACGTGCATACTGATATACAAGAACTTCGGAGTTTGCCATTGCTTCTGTTTCAGGCAGATTCTGCCAGGTTAATGGACCGAGATGATCGCCGCCAAGAATAACGTGATCTTCCGGGACGCCGATTTCGGATGCCATTTTCAGCACCATATTGTAAAAGTCCTGCGGATACATTCCAGTGTAACCACCGAATTGGTTAACCTGATTTGCAGTTGCCTCAATCAATACAGGCGCATTAAAGAGTTTTGAACGTCTTAGTGCAACTTCGAGTACATATTCATTAGCACTGCAAACGGACTCAATACCACAATTCTGACCATTTCTCCGTTGCTCCATCAATAGCTGGATTGGATGTTTCATGCATTGTTTCCTCCATAATAATAAGTATGATTATAATTTTGCCTCACCCATGCAATATGTCTGGATGACGGAATAATCATTATCCAGAACTACAAGATCTGCGTCTTTTCCGACACCGATAGCACCCTTACGATCATCGACACCGATACAACGTGCAGGATTGATCGTACAGGAATTGATTGCATAGTTGAATGGTACCATAGCCTCTTCAACAAGGATACGGAGACCTTGATTAATTCTTAAAGTCGATCCTGCAAGTCCGCCGGTAGATGTCAAGTGTGCACTTCCATCAGGATAAATTACAATCTCGTTTCCACCAAAGATAAATTTACTTCCAACAGGAGTACCTTTTGCCATTAATGCATCTGATATCATAATGCAATAATCAGGACCTTTAGACATAAAGTAATTATTCAGTGCAGCAGGAGTAGAGTGATTACCATCACAGATAATCTCACCATACATAGTACGTATGCGGTAAGCTGCACCAACTAAACCATTAGCACGATGATTAAAAGGTGTCATTCCATTATATACATGTGTCATGGAACGTGCACCATGTGCATATGCCATCACTGCCTGTTCATAGGTGGCTGCAGAATGTCCGATGCTCACTACTACACCATGTTCTGTGAGATATCTGGTAAGTGCAAAATCTTCATCAGTCTCAGTTGCCATTGTGAGATATACAATATGACCTTTTGCCGCCGCCTGATATCTCTCAAATTGTTCAACAGTAGGCTTTACGATATACTGTTCCGGTTGTGCTCCCTTATAGACCATATCAAGATATGGTCCCTCAAAATGAATACCAAGGATTTCAGCACCCTCATAGCCGTCTCCCATAACCTTTGCAACATTTGCCACTGCTTTTGTGAGTACTTCTTCACTCTGTGTTATGGTTGTTGCGAGAAAACCGGTAACGCCTTCTGAAACAATGTTTTTTGTCCAGTTGCGGAGACCTTCTTCATTCGCATCATTTGTATCAAACTCAAAAGCACCGTGGCAGTGAATATCCAGAAAGCCCGGTACAATGCGTTTGTCACCATAATCTACATCGACAGGTTTACTTCCATACGGAAGAATATCTGTTATTTTGCCATTTTCGGTAGCTATGATTGCAGCAATAAACTGATCTGCTATCCATATTTTTTTACTTTGAATCAGCATAAATTATCCTCCCTGCTCGTATAATTATTGGCTGTTCCTAACTGAGAACCTGATAGTTTAATTTTCAATAGACTGAATTGCATATCTTGATATCGTGATCACTGTTCCTTTGGCAATCTCCACATTTACAGTGTCGTCATCTGGAAAACCGACAACTCTTCCGTACAATCCACCGGCAAATAAAATGCGGCTGCCAATTGCAAGTGATGTATGCACTTCTGACAGGCTATTTCTTTTTTTTCGAAGATTCCATGAAGAAATAAGAGTCAGAATCAAGGCAATGACACCCATGATCACAACTAATGTAACGCATGTCCAAATAATTACTTCCCAATTAATACTCATTATTAAATTCCATCCTCGTCTGCGTTGTCAGCGTGTTCTTCTAATTCGAAGCGCACGATAAATTCTTTTCCTGTCTGCATCAGCGCATCAGCGAAATCAACAGGATCATCATAAAAGTCAAGAGACGATGCAGCCTCAACCATCATTGGAAGATTGCTTCCCCCGATAACCTCAATTTTCTGATCCGGACGTGCGAATTTACATTCTACAGCAGACTTGAAAGGTGAACCGCCAACAAGATCTGCGAGAACAAGTACACCGTCACAATCCTTTAATTCATCGAGTGCTTTGTGCTGATCTGCAGAAAGCTTCTCTGTAGAATCACCGGGAAAATCTACATATTTAAAATAATCAGATGCACCTGCGATCAATTCAACACTGGTTTTTAATCCGGTTGCAAAATTGCCATGACCGGTAATAAGAACTCCTACCATTATATATTTTCCTCCTAAATAGACTCATTATTTTAATGTATATGGGTATAATGTAACACCTTTAACAACTCGGTTTACTTCGCCTGTTGGACACGGATTGTCAGGAGTAATACCCATGGAAAGGGATTTTAATACTGCAAGTGTCTGTGCAAAGATAACAAAATCTAAGCCGAGGAAAATATTTTCGCAAGCTTCGCCAATATTAAAATGTACCTGATAATCAACCAGTGAATCAAGACCTTCACATGGTGTGTTCATAACAGCTACAACACGGTTTTTCTTTCTTTGTGGTCCCATTTCTTTAATGAGGTCGATCTCGTATTTTCTTCTGTATTCATCATCGCTTAAGTATACAATCGTCAATGTTCTGTCATCAATGATAGATTTTGGACCATGGCGGAAACCAAGTGGAGAATCATACATAGTAGCAACCTGTCCGGCAGTCAGTTCAAGCATTTTTAATGCAGATTCCTGAGCAACACCTTTTAATGCGAGATTTCCGAGGTATACGATGCGGTTAAAATCAAATTCATCTACAATGTTCTGGGCAAGCTTATAGTTTGTGGTTAAAAACTCTTCGCCGGCAGCACAGACTTTGTCGATCGTTGCGGTAATCTCATCCAACTTGTCTAAATTAAATGCAAGATAAGTTGCAAGGTACATATTAGAATAACTTGAAGTCATTGCAAATGACTGGTCATGGGTTTCTGGTGTCAAATTTAATGCAAAGCAATTTGTGCGGTCGTTTGCTAATTTAGAAAGAGTACCTTCATGATTGCAAGTTACAAATAAATGGTAGAGATTCTGGCAAACAACCTCTGCGGCTTCTACTGCTCCAAGAGATTCCGGTGAATTTCCTGAACGGCCAAAACTTACAAGGATAGTTGGTTTGGTTTTGGAGAGGAAGTTTTCAGGAGATGGAACGATATCTGTAGTTGCATAAGATTTTACTTTGTAGCCATATTTTTCGCTCAATGCCTGATACAGTGAATTTCCTACGAACTCACTTGTACCTGCTCCGGTCAGAACGATATCAAAATCATCCTGTTTTACTACCTGATCAAGAAATTTCTGAAGTTCTGTTTTGCAGGAAGCAAGCTGTGCACATGTTTTTTCCAGGTTGCAGGCTGCTGATTAATTTCAGTAAGTGTGAATGTGGAAAATGTTTCTTTCATTTTTTCATCTGAAATGTTAAAAATTGACATTTTACGTTCCCCCTTAAATATAGTTGATTTTTTCTGTATTATATAGCAATATGCTAAAAAAATACAAGTTAATTACCATAAACCACAATGATTTGCATAAAAAATATAAATACATTTTAATAATGACAGTGTATAATACACATAAATAGGAAACACAGCATATATTTACTTTACCTATCAGGGATTGGCACAATTGAAAACACACTTCATCATGCTAAAAGAAGTGTCCTCATTTTTATTTATATACCCAAAAAGAACAAGCTTTTGATGTTGAGTCAGAAGCTTGTTCTTTTTTTAAACGAGTATAATTAAGATGAAAGTAATTTATTAAATTAGTGTATGAAAGCCTTGATTTTTACATGGACTATCTTTATAATTCATATAAAAGTGCGCAGAAAAGGCAGATGCAGAATGCGTTGCCGGAGACTGGGATGGAGGAACGTATGAAATTATATGATAGCGGCGTTTACCTTGTAAACGGAAAAGAGATTATGACGGACGCAGCAGAGGTACAGCAGAAGACCGGAAAAGCTGTCACAAAAGAGCAGGCTGCCGGAAATACCATCGCGTATGGTATTTTGAAAAAACATAATACTTCAGGAAATATGGACAAGCTTCAGGTGAAATTTGACAAGCTTACCTCACATGATATTACATTTGTAGGAATTATCCAGACTGCAAGAGCATCTGGCTTAGAGCGTTTTCCAATGCCATATGTGCTGACGAATTGTCATAACAGTTTATGTGCAGTCGGTGGTACGATCAACGAAGATGACCATATGTTTGGACTTACCTGTGCAAAAAAATACGGTGGAGTTTATGTTCCACCACATCAGGCAGTGATCCACCAGTTTGCAAGAGAGATGTTAGCAGAGAGCGGAGCCATGATCTTAGGATCTGATTCCCATACCCGCTACGGTGCATTGGGAACCATGGCAGTCGGCGAAGGCGGACCGGAGCTTGTAAAACAGCTGTTGAATAAAACTTATGATATTGATATGCCGGGCGTTGTAGGCGTTTACCTGACCGGAACACCACAGAAAGGGGTTGGACCTCAGGACGTTGCCCTCGCCATTATCGGTGAAGTGTTTGATAAAGGCTATGTGAAGAATAAAGTCATGGAATTTGTAGGACCGGGTGTGTCGAACTTAAGCGTTGATTTCCGTATCGGTGTGGATGTTATGACGACCGAGACAACCTGCCTGTCCTCCATCTGGAGAACCGATGAAAAGGTACAGGATTTCTATGCGATCCACGGAAGACCACAGGCATACAAAGAGCTGAATCCGGGGGATGTTGCTTATTATGACGGAATGATCGAGATCGACCTCAGTCAGATCAGACCAATGATCGCAATGCCATTCCATCCAAGCAACACATATACCATCGAAGAGCTGAACGCAAATCTGATGGATATTCTGGATGACTGCGAGAAACGTGCAGAAGTCAGCTTCGACGGAGCTGTAAAATTAGATTTAAAGAGCAAAGTAAGAAACGGAAAGCTTTATGTAGATCAGGGAATTATTGCGGGCTGTGCCGGCGGTGGATTTGAAAATATCTGTGATGCCGCAGACATCTTAAAAGGTGCAAGCATCGGACCGGATGAGTTTACATTGAGCGTATATCCGGCAAGTACCCCGATTTACATGGAACTTGTAAAAAATGGTGCAGTGGCAAGTCTCATGGAGACGGGAGCAATCGTCAAAACAGCGTTCTGCGGTCCTTGCTTTGGTGCCGGAGATACTCCTGCAAACAACGCATTCTCCATCCGCCACTCCACAAGAAACTTCCCGAACCGCGAAGGTTCCAAGGTTCAGAAAGGACAGGTTGCATCCGTTGCGCTTATGGATGCAAGATCCATTGCAGCAACTGCAGCAAATAAGGGATATTTGACCGCAGCTACCGATCTGGATGTAAATTATACAAAACCAAAATACTTCTTCGACAAGAAGATTTACGAGAACCGCGTCTTTGACAGCAAGGGAGTGGCTGATCCGGGTGTGGAGATCCAGTTTGGACCAAATATCAAAGACTGGCCGGCAATGAGTGCATTACCGGAGCATATGGTATTAAAGGTTGTTTCAGAGATTCACGATCCGGTTACGACAACTGACGAGCTGATCCCGTCCGGAGAGACTTCCTCCTTCCGGTCCAATCCGCTTGGACTGGCAGAGTTTGCACTTTCCAGAAAAGATCCGCTCTATGTGGGACGTGCAAAAGAGATCCAGAAGGCAGAGAAGGCAGTGGAAGCCGGAGAGTGTCCGGTTGAGGCTGTGCCGGAATTGCAGGCAGTGATCGATACGATCAAGACGGTTTATCCTGATTTTGGTGAGAAAGCAAGAAAAGAGAAAGGCTATGCAGGATTTGGAAGTACCATTTTTGCAGTGAAACCGGGGGACGGTTCTGCGCGTGAGCAGGCTGCTTCCTGTCAGAAGGTACTCGGAGGCTGGGCGAACATTGCGAATGAGTATGCAACCAAACGTTATCGTTCCAATCTGATCAACTGGGGCATGCTGCCATTCATTATCGGAAAAGGTGATCTTCCATTTGAAAATCTGGATTATCTCTTTATTCCGGAAATCAGAAAAGCTGTTGAGGACAAGCAGTCTGAAATTCAGGCTTACGCAGTGAAAGACGGCGCATTAAAACCATTCAGCCTTCATATGGATGCCCTGACGGATGATGAGAGGGAGATCATTTTAAAAGGCTGTCTCATCAATTACTACCGTGGTTAATTTATAAATCTAAAAAGATAATAAAAACAGAGGTCTGCTTAGTGACAGACCTCTGTTTTTGCGTTAGAATGAGAGTATAAATTACGCTTAGAAGCGCATGTTTGCACAAGTCGTTTCCGGCAGAAAAAGGAGAGCTTAAGTTGGAAGAACTAAAACAAAACGAACAGATACAGACACCGAAGACAAAAAAGACAGATGAATTTCATTTGAAACAGATCACGATCATAGCGCTTGCTATTTTTATCACATTCTGTTGCTGCATTTTATTTTTCTTTGTCATATACCGTTATAATGGGTTTACAGATTTCTGGAAGAAACTGACATATATTTTACAGCCGGTCATTATCGGACTGGTTGTGGCATATCTTCTGAATCCGTTGATGAAACTCATAGATGGAAAGTTATTTTCCCTGTTTAAAGGAAAGATGAAGAGTGAGAAAAAGGCGAAAAAAATATCAAGAGGGCTGGCAATCGCAGGTGCACTGCTGTTTTTGGTAGGCATTATTGTCCTGCTGATCGCTGCGATCGTTCCATCCATCATCCAGAGCATACAGGGCATCATATCCACACTCCCTGCTGAGGTGCGTTCGCTTGTTGACTGGATCAATGATATCGCCAAGGGAGACAGCCAGATAGCGGACATTGCGGAAGAAGTGATCACACAGGTAAGTAACTTCTTTGAAAACTGGATGAAAAACACACTGCTTCCACAGGCAGAGATTTATATTACTTCCATCACAACCGGAGTGATCACCGGAGTAAAATTTGTGATCAATATTCTGGTCGGACTTATCATCTCTGTGTATGTTATGGCGAGTCAGGAGAAATTTGCAGGTCAGGCAAAGAAAATTATTTATGCCATTTTTAAACCGGTCAGAGCCAATGTTGTAGTAGAGACCGTGCGGAAGAGTAACGAGATCTTTGGCGGATTTATCAGTGGAAAAATTTTAGATTCTGCCATTATCGGCGTGATTGCCTATATCGTGCTTGCAATCATGAAAATGCCGGATACCATGCTGGTGGCTGTGATCATTGGTGTGACCAATATCATTCCGTTTTTTGGACCTTTTATCGGGGCAATCCCATCCTTTATCATTATTGTTTTGCAGAATCCGGTACAGGGATTATATTTCCTGATTTTTGTTATCATTTTACAGCAGGTAGACGGAAATATTATCGGACCGAAGATCCTCGGAGATTCCACCGGGCTTTCCTCTTTCTGGGTTGTATTTGCCATTCTCGTATTTGGCGGTCTGTGGGGCTTTCCTGGAATGCTGCTTGGTGTGCCGATCATGGCAGTGATTTATTATATTGTTTCCAATGTTGTCACATATTCCCTGAAAAAGCGTGGGATCCCGGAAACGGAGATAGATTATGTCAACCTTGACCGCATCGATAAGCACACCAATCAGCCGGTTTATGAGACCACGGAAAAGAATAAAAAACAGGATGAAAAATCGGCAGGGGAAGCATGATAATTTTTGACATCTAATTGTGCCTATGATAAACTAAAAGGTATCATAGACAAATTGAAAAAGGTAATGGATCATTACGGAAAATGCACAGTTTGAGGTGGCAGAATTGGATAAATATGAATACAAATTAAAGCTGGATCAGATGAAATCACTCACAGCCGAGGGGAAATACGAAGAGGCGGCTGAGATCGCGGATACTATCAACTGGCGTAAGATAAAGAACATTAACGCTCTGGTAAAAGTAGGAGAGATTTACGAGAAAGTAGGGCGTTATGATGAGAGCAAGGATGTTTTGCTGACGGCTTATGACAAGTCGCCGATCGGCAGAATGATCATTTATCGTCTTGCAGAGGTTGCAGTCAGGACAAAGAGTTTTGATGAGGCAAAAGAGTATTATCAGGAGTTTGTGGAGATTGCACCTCATGATAATTTAAAATACGTGTTAAAGTATGAGATAAGCAAAGCGCAGGGTGCAGATATTGGCACCCTTATTGGCATTTTAGAAGAACTCAAAGAGCAGGAGTATTCGGAAGAGTGGGCATATGAGCTTGCATATCTGTATCATAAGGCCGGTATGAGCGAGAAATGTATCGATGCCTGCGACGAACTGATCTTATGGTTTGGTGATGGCCCATATGTAGAACGCGCATTAGAATTAAAGATGTTATACCAGCCACTGACAAAACAGCAGGAAGACAAGTACCGCACATTCCGTCAGAGACATGACGGTGTTGTGGAAGTGAGACCGGAAGATCAGTTAGAATCTGGAGAGATCGTACCGGAACCGGTGCAGATCAAAGATGTGAAGATGTCTGCGGAGCGCTTTAACACACAGAATCTGCAGGAAGAACTTCAGAGAAGTATGCAGGAGATCATGAATGCCACAGAAAAAGAGGCAGTCAATGATACGATGGATAACATTAAGAAACTGGTAGAGGATATTCCATATCTCCAGATTCCATCCGAGAAAGAGGAAGTACCGCAGGAAGAAGAGGTTTACCAGCATATTGAGACGGATGAGGAGATTGATAATTCCTTGAAATCCAATTTCCAGGAGATGTTAGTGGATGAGGATGGCCAGATGAGCCTTTATATGCAGGGAGGCAGAGTTGCAGAACCACAGGTATCCGGTCAGATGAGCATTGAGGATGTGCTTGCTGATTGGGAAAAGACCAAGCGTGCCGCAGAGGCAGCCTTGCAGGAAGCAGAACAGAGAAAGCTTGAATCTGCAAAAGCGAGAGCACTTCAGGAAGCGGAAGAACTTCTGGGACGCCTTGCGGATGTCATTCCAATGCTTGATTCCGGCTTGACACCAAAAGACCTTCTGGATCAGAAATACTTAAGCAAAGACGGGCAGCCGAATGACAATGCAGTCTCTATGGTTACGAACATGAACCAGTTTTTACAGCAGGAGATTGACCGCCTCAGTGATGAAAATGCACAGATGGATGAGCAGCTTGCAGCCGTTGGGGCATCTCCGGTTGGAGATTATATGGCAAACGCCGGTGTGGCTGCGGAAGACGCAGCACAGAACATTGTGGCAACCGGTGTACAGGAATTAATGACGGAGGAAGAACTTCCGGAAATCGCAATGCCGGAAGGATTGGATGATATTGACAATCAGTGGGAGGATGAGGACTTCGAGGAGCTGGATGCAGAAGTTCCACAGGAGAATGCCGCATCTCTTGCAGAACACACAGCAGAGCAGACCAAACCGGAAGCGTTAGCAGAAGCGGACGACACAATGGAGGCAGGCACATCTGCGGAAGATGTGGAAGCTGCTATTTTGGCAGAGACTGCACGCCAGATGGCAAAAGAATCAGTGGAAAAAGAAGAATTGCCGGAGATCGAGTTGCCGGGTGACTTAGACCTTGGAAAAGAGGAGACAGCAGAAGAGATTCTTCCTGCCATTGTGGAACCGGAGGCATTTGAAGTTCCGGATACGATCAGCAAGCTTTCAAAAGAATTAAGAGAAATTTTTACATATTTTGTACCAATTACGGGTATGGAAGAACAGCTTTGCCAGGCACTTACAGGTGCATCCCAGCATCTGACGAAGGGAACGACAGCAGGAACTGGAAATATGATCATACAGGGCGGTTCCGGAAGCGGTAAGACAGTGCTTGCAACAAGCATGATCAAGGCATTACAGAAAGAAACCGGAAAGCCAAATGGCAAGATCGGCAAAATCGAAGCATCTGTCCTCAATCAGAAGGATGTTGCAGCATTGCTGAAAAAAGTAGCCGGTGGCTGTCTGATCATCGAAAAAGCCGGGGATCTGTCCAGGGAGACTGCGTTAAAACTTTCTCTTTTATTAGAACAGGATACAAGTGGAGTGCTTGTGATCATTGAGGATACAAAACACGGAATCCAGAAGGCTTTATCCAGAGATGATGGATTTGCAGCGAAGTTTTCTGAGAAGATCAATATTCCTATTTTTACCAGTGATGAGCTGGTTTCGTTTGCAAAATCTTACGCAAATGAAATGGGATATACCATTGATGAGATGGGGGTGCTGGCGCTGTATAACAGCATCAGTAATATTGAGCACGCTGACAGGGAGACAACCCTGACAGAGGTAAAAGAGATCGTCGATAAAGCAGTAGCACATTCAGAAAAGGGTGGTTTGAAAAAGGCATTCAGCATTATCACATCCAGAAGATATGATGAGGATGATTACATTATCTTACGGGAGAAAGATTTTGACTAAAGAAGAAAACCACAGTGAGTCTGCGGTTTAGAGATAGAAGTGAAGAGGGGTAGGGATTATGGCGAATTTTACTGAATTAGACCGCTATCTGTTCGGTCAGGCGACACATTACGATATTTATCGGAAGCTGGGTGCACATTTTGCAGAGGTAAAGGGAGTAAAGGGAGTATACTTCGACCTGTGGGCACCGAATGCGGAAAGAGTTTTCTTGATCGGCTCATTTAACGGATGGAATGAGACGGCAAATGAGATGACACGCCTGAAACCGGAGACAATGGGGATTTACGAATTGTTTATTCCGGGATTGCAGGAGGGGGAGCTATATAAGTATCTGATTGAGACAAAAGATGGCAAGCGTCTTTATAAGGCAGATCCTTATGCAAATTATGCAGAACTCCGGCCGGGAACAGCATCTGCGATTGCGGATATTGAACATTTTAAATGGACAGACAGCAAGTGGATGGAGAATCGTAAAAAAGAAGAGGATGTGTATGCACAGCCGATGGCAATCTACGAGGTTCATCCGGGCTCCTGGAAACGTCATCCGGGCAGGGATGATGAAGGATTTTACAGTTACAGGGATCTCGTAACCTATCTGATCCCATATGTAAAAGAAATGGGGTACACACACATTGAGCTGATGGGTATTTCGGAGTATCCGTTTGATGGTTCCTGGGGATATCAGGTAACCGGATATTATGCACCGACTTCCCGCTACGGAAAACCTGAGGACTTTGCATATTTTATCAACGAGTGCCACAAGAATAAAATCGGTGTGATCCTGGACTGGGTACCGGCGCATTTTCCAAAAGATGCCCATGGACTGGCAGAGTTTGATGGTACATGCCTGTATGAGTATGCAGATCCAAGAATGGGAGAGCATCCTGACTGGGGAACCAAGATTTTTGATTATGGCAAAAATGAGGTGAAGAACTTCCTGATCGGCAGTGCGCTGATGTGGGTAGAACACTATCATATTGATGGTCTCCGTGTGGATGCGGTTGCCTCCATGTTATATCTGGACTATGGAAAAGAAGAAGGGCAGTGGGTTCGCAATAAATACGGCGATAATAAGAATCTGGAAGCCATTGAGTTCTTTAAGCATATTAACACACTGATCCTGGGACGTAACCACGGAGCGGTGATGATCGCAGAGGAATCTACTGCATGGCCGAAAGTGACCGGTCCGGTGGAAGAGGACGGACTGAACTTCAGTTATAAATGGAATATGGGATGGATGCATGACTTCCTTGATTATATGAAGTTAGACCCATATTTTAGAAAAAATAATCATCATAAAATGACATTTGCCATGAGTTATAATGCGAGCGAACATTATATCCTGGTGTTATCTCATGACGAAGTGGTACATTTAAAATGCTCTATGCTCAATAAGATGCCCGGACTCGGAAGAGACAAATTCCAGAATCTTATGGCTGGTTATGCCTTTATGCTTGGGCATCCCGGCAAAAAACTTCTGTTTATGGGACAGGAATTTGCTCAGCTTCAGGAGTGGAGTGAGGAGAGAGAGTTAGACTGGTATCTGCTCGAGAACCCGGATCACAAACATATGCAGGACTGGGTAAAAGCACTCCTGCACTTATACCAGAAGAATCCGTGTCTTTATGAATTAGACGGTAATTGGGATGGTTTTGAGTGGATCAATGCGGATGACGCAGACCGCAGCATTTACAGTTTTGTCCGTAAGAGTAAAGATGGAAAGAACAATATGCTGTTTGTATGTAATTTTACTCCGGTTGCCCGCCCGGATTACCGTGTCGGCGTGCCAAAGAAAAAGACCTATAAACTTGTCTTAGACAGTGATGCAGCTGAATTTGGCGGTGAAGGAATTGAAAAACCGGTATCCTACAAAGCTGTGAAATCAGAGTGCGATGGAAGAGCGTTCTCCTTTGCATATCCGCTTTCCGGCTATGGAATTGCAGTATTCAAATATTAAGCCGGAGTTTAATTAGCGTAGTGTCGCAGATTTTGTGGTGCTTTTATAGGTTGTGA
>ERZ1034865.903-NODE-903-length-15280-cov-92.426141_pt1 | contig 15280 bp, 10 predicted proteins | sample MGYA00520632_ERZ1034865 | MGnify/ENA primary metagenome ERZ1034865 (study PRJEB33766, sample SAMN09781738) | gut metagenome | biome: gut microbiome | host: Homo sapiens | place: Madagascar | study: EMG produced TPA metagenomics assembly of the PRJNA485056 data...
TTACTTTTTCCTTCTTTTGGAAAATCTTCAACAGTGGAACCAAAGACAATCTGGTCAAGATTATCAGGAGTCATCTGTTGCCATTCATAATCTTTGGCACACCATAAAACGCCTGTGTCTTCTACATAATAATAACCATTTGCTGGCTTCTCATATTCTAATCGCTGTTTATCTGTTCCAAAAGAAGCAATAGTATTATAATATAAACGACTACCATTGAAATCTAGCGCAACTTTGCCTGCATCAGAAACGAAAATTAGGTTGCCATCGCGCACAGGAAGCTGAGGAAGTCGTTCAGACTTTGTAATATATATTTGTACTACAGCCATGATTACTTGCTCATTTCCTTTCTAAAACTCTTTGATAGTCAAACGATTTTCTTCAATTGCTTTGTTTATAAAAGCTTTCACAGTAGGCATGTCTTCTGTCAGAGTAAAACCTAAATCAGCTTTATCAACTTTATTTTCTACAGTTGATAAAGCGGCATCTGCTCTTTTCAAAGTTTCTTCAGATTTCTTTACAGCTTCCTCTGATTTTTCTACGATAACATCCATTTTGGTCTGCGTCTCAGTAACTTTTTCGAGAGCAGAATTAGCTTTGTCTAAAGCGTCTTTAGAGTAATTTTCAATGGCCCCAAGTTTGAGCTGCATGTCTTCAAACTCAATCTTTTGCTGGGTCATTTGGTCAATCATTTGGTCACCAATACAATTTAGTCTAATTACAGCATTTTGAAATAGACTAAAATCATTGGAGACTACAAATTGAGAGCCATCATTTGGGTCTGATAGAACGTGTACTAAAAAGTTGGTGCTAGCAGCAATAGATACAGAATCAACTAATTCAATACAACATAGCACATCGCCTTCCATCAACATTGCTTGCGGCCATTTGATTTCCCATACTATTGGGTCATCATTTGTTTGTGTAAAAACATTATAACCTTTTGTCTTTCTTTGCTGATGGAACCAACTCAAATACACTTGCGTTTCAGAGGTAATTTGCGCAGCTGCTTCTTGGTCAAAAATAATTCTAAATGTACGACCTGCCGCATCTGCCGCACCTGCGATAATTGGGTCTTGAATATTTTGGTCAAGAGATTTTAGATTGACGGTAAAGGTCCTTAGTTCTTGGCTCATTTATTTCACCCCCTCTTGACGCTGAACTAATTGCTGATTACTGATGTTTAGTCTTGGTAAAGCTCTAATGTCTTCCATCAAACCATCAATAAAAGAATTGCCGCCACTTGCTTTATAATATAAAAAGTGACGTTCAAGACTTTGAAGATTGAGGTCATCTATAGCACCGACTGTATAACAGAAATAATGATGTTTATCTATTATAAAACTCCTTGTATTCTCTTGGAGTCTTTCGTTTACTATATTCATTTTATCATCAAAGCTATTTACTTTAGACGTTAGCTCGATATTTTCTTTCTTCAAAGCAATAATTTCTTCTTTTATTGCTCCTATTCCCTCTATAATTTCTTCATGCTGTTGGTCTTTTTGAGTCTGATAGTTGAAATATTTTTTTATTTTATTATAAAAATATTCCCACAATTCACCTACAAACTTTATTGCTAGACCTAAAGAAACTATTAGAAGAATTAGTGTTTCAATGGAATACTGCGATAATAAGCCTGTGAGTGCTTCCAAAGCAATATTCCCTTCTCCTATTTTACACAACCTACAAACATATGAAAAAAAAGTGCTTAGCTTTATACTATTATGCCCAATAAAAAAAAGGATACTCAAAAATAATTCGAGTATCCTTGTGTTTTTTATTTTATGCTTTTGTAGATGGATTGGTATTTACCCAAATCTTTATATGTGTATCGGTAGGCTCTGTAGCGCCTACATATACTGTACCAATATCAGACGCTAATTTAGCATTAGTAATATTGGCATCTTTTATTTTGTTTGTCGTAACAGCGTCAGTTGCTATTTTGCCTTCTGTAACAGCAAGGTCAGCCAGCTTATCTTCTGTAACACTTTTGTTTTTTATTTTTAGAGTTGTAACACTGTTGTCTCCCAAATTTGCTTCTAATACCTCTTTAGTGGCTATTTTTGTATGGTCAACGACACCATTTCTTAGATTCAATGTTACGCTGTGCTGAGTAGTATCAGTAGCATCAAGACTTAGTGTTATTTCATCGATAGAACCGCTGAACTTGATGCTTTTATTTAGCGCGGTAGCGGTTGTAGCATTAGTAGCGCTAGTAGCATTACCATTGAAAGTAGTAGCATATATCGTATTGAACTTCACAGAGCTAGAGCCAAGTGATAAAATATTATTGGCATCAGGGGTAATATTACCAAATAATGTACCACCCGCGGCTGGCAATGCGCCAATATTTCCGCAAGTCAAATTCACTTGTCCTGTTCTATAAGAACTTTCTTTATCACCCTTTACTCCGCTAACGCCAGATGTCACTGATTGCCAAGTTCCATCACCACGAAGAAACTTAGATTGAGCACCGGCACCAGGAGCAGGAACAATTCCTTGTTTACCAGCAGCACTAGCAGTAGCACCTTGGAAGGAATCAAAACTAGTGCGACCAACGCCACTATCAGTGTTCCAACCAAAACCGTAACCATTAGTACCAGCATCAGTGGCGGTAACATCAATACCTGTAACTCTACCAATGAGAGGTCTACCATTTATATCATATTGTGCCCTAGAAGCAGTACCAGCTGTAAATTCTTCATAACCAGCATTACTATTTAGCTTGGTTTCATCCTTGACAACGTAAAGAATTTTAGTATCTGTTTGTTTTACAATATCGCCATTTTGAACTTGCTTAGAAGTAAGAGCAAAACGCTCGGTTTCATTCGCAACAGTAACTATTCTTTCTTGCGCAGAAGCAGGGATAGCTGACAATGGAAGTGTACCAGTTAGTGATAAAGTTACATTACTTTCGCCGGTAAATTTTGTAGTACCAGTAAATCCATCTCCACACTTTACTGTAATGCTTGCTCCTGGGTCAAGTTTCTTAGCCTTAGAAACGACCGTAGAGCCATTAGTTAGATTATTTATAATAGCGTCTGTATGTGCTTTTACTGCTTTAGAAGTGGTAGCTTTAGTTGAATCTGTACCAGCTCCAATAGAATCAGTTAGTTGCACCTCGCCCTTTTGAGAAGTAGAAGCGGTCGGAGGTGTATATGCTGGAACATATTTTGTTCCATCAAAGAATTTCAATGTACTCATTTTACCTCCTTTAGAATTCTATGTATTGGACCGTAGCTTCTATCAATGTCTCTGGGGGCATGTCCCGCATACAGACAATTTCAAAATTACCTTCTGAGAGGTCATCAAACTCTAAAATATTTTTAGCATTTATTTTTAGCCTTGCTATTGGAGTTGTATCGGCACCTCTACGAATTATAAAATCTGCGTTAGTAACATTATAATCATTTACCCCAGTTTGATAAAATTTTGGTTTTTCTTCTTTATCAAACATATTGGTAATTTTGTTTATATCATCTAGCCCAGGTTTTGTTTGTAAATCAAGATGGAGTGGAAGTGCATCGGGATATTGAATACCTAAATGAACATACTTCCACCCTGTAATTTTATTGAATTCAATTGATTGATTCAAAGAAAATGGGCCTTCTCTTTGAATAATTTTTCTTTTAGCCATCCGCAATCACCTATGCGTTTTTCCAAAGTTCACCGATAGAACTTAGTGTTCTAGCTTTTCTTGGTTGACGGTAGAAAGCAACACCTTCAGTGCGGAGCTTGTTTCCCATATTTGTATCGTTTTCAGCTCCATCCCAGATATAAACATCGCGCTTATTGTCTTCACCAAATGTTCCAATATAGAACCAACCATTGACGGCTTTATTATAATCATAAGCAAAGAATTTACGCTTTTCTGAATCTGTATTGTCGCTACTGCGAGAATATACAACCAATTTACTCGCAGTTCCTTCATTAGAAAGATTCAGACCTTCATTCGTAATGCCTTTTGGATGGGCCGCGTTCAAGAATTCAATAATACGAGAATTGCTATATTCGACAGAAGCATCAGAAGTAAATGGAGAACCAGTAAAATTATTCAATGTGGTAGTTCGCATTACCTCATTAGTCAAATGATAGCCTACGAGAATACCTGCTTGGTCTTTGACTGCACCCATGTCTTGCCAGTAAAGACTGCTATAATTTGTATTAGACATGTCTTTACCAAACATATCTTTAGCATTTTGATTAGCGTTGAGTACCCAAGTACGATTTGCCCATTTGGCAGCAGTAGGACCGTTAGTTGTGGTGGTGTCAGGACGATGTGCTTTATCTGACCATAGAATGTATAGATGATAATTAGAGCCATTTACAAAAGAAAATTCAATATCATTCAGGCTGTTACCAATTGATTCAGTTTGTGCGGCCCATGTACCATCGCCTTTGTCAACATTATATGTTACCTTGATACGCTTATCATCGTTCAAGCCAGTATCCAAAGATACATTGCGCAATGACTTCATTACACGATTATAAACCTCACCAGTATTATAATTGATTGTCATTCTATTGGTATCTTTATCAACCGCAATATCTTTGATATATTTGATTACTGTCCCAGTAGTTTCGCCACGAGGAATAGACATTCCATCAAGACTTAGAGTGCCGTCAAGGCCAGTACGACTACGATAAACTTTGCCTTTATCAGTTACTCCAATATTTGTAACCCAATCAAGACGTTCACCGTTAGAAGTGTTATATACCTTATTACCAGCAGAATCTATTTCTTTGACGGTACTATGCGTTAGAGTGGTCTGTCCAGTAGTAGTATTGATTGAAATATTAGTGATATAATCAACAATGGAAGAATATACAGAACCATCTGTATATTCTACTTTGAAAATACCATCTTCTAAAGTAACTCTTCTGATATTGCGGACTAAACCTAGACTTGCGGTAATTACATGAGGATTGCGACAAGCATCATACACATAATAATCAACAACTAATACTTGCGCATCTTTATTCACTTTACCATTTAGAACAAAATTCGCAGGAGTTAGTTTACAATTACCATTATTATCAAATACTCTGTTGTATTCAATATGGCCGTCTTCCGCATTCGCGCACTGTAAAATATCAGACCAGTTATAAACTGAGATAGTAGTTCCATTATCATTGAGCTTGTTTGAAGTATCTGTAACTGTTACAATACGTAAATTACGTAATGTATCTCCTTTGATACCTCTTGGAATCTCAACAGTCCATTTATTATAAAATGGATTCGCTTTATAATCTGTATTATTGTGAAATAAAATTGCTTTATCTTCTGTTTTAGTTGCACCTGTATTCGCGTCATAAGGAGAAGTCCATACGCCAGTAAACTTGAAAAATGGATAAGGAATCTCAAAACCAACATGAATCCAAGAGTCAGAAGAAGCATTATTCGTTCTTACATTGAACCACTTGAATTTGATTTTACTATTAGTTTCACCAGACACAAGCGCATTGCTTACATCATAAGAAAGTTCCTTTAGATTTACATCACTTTTGAAGATAGGCTCAGCACTAATACCATCATCCGCAACTCCATCACCCCATACCGTATGCGCGACATCCGCGCTTGTGGTATCAGAAGCATTGCTTGGAAGATAGCGATAACGTTCGTCAATAGATTCAGGATATTCAAGTTCTGAATCATTGCCATTTAGCAATCCATCTTTCTTCTTTTGGAAAAGATTATCAAGGTCTTTGATAGATGTGACGTTGAAGAATGGAGTGCCACTACTTGTGCCTACAAATTGACCAATATATTCTGCGCCACCCCAAGTAGTATCATTATAATTGATACCACGGCGAAACATCATACCGTTGTGACCATCATTGATATTCTTAGTAGCAATCAAACAATATTCGCCAAACCAAACGTCTGTATACGAACGTCCTTGCTGAAATTTGCTTGCCATTTCCGCAATGGAGGAAAAGCGCTCTTTGATTACAATACTTTGACCTTGCGGCCCAGCGTAAAAGCTTTCCATGTACTAATCCTCCTTTGTGTATTCGTAATCTACAGTGAAGCTTGACTTGATATAATCATCGTCAAATGCTACAACGCCAAGGCTTTCAATATCAAGTCCAGTGAGTTCATAGAATCCGCTTGGACCAATTTGAATTTGTTCACCATTTATTGCCATCATTTGTTCTGGATGGCCCCACACACCAATAGAATCAAAAGATTCAACTTGACATGCGCTAACAATATTCGTAAGTCGATAGATTTCATAATCAACTTTAGTAGTGTCAATCTTGCGGCCATAGTCAATAATAGTTACTTTACCATTATCAGTATATTTTTCACCATTGATTAGACCATAATCCTCTGCGCCACGAGCCATAGTAAAGACAATTTGAGAAAAACCACTTTCCATAGGACGGAAAACAAATTCAATTCTACTTTTCTTATCTACTAATTGCTCAGTACGCCAAGCAGCTGTCAAAGAAGCTTTGACAACTTGTTTTGCTACGATATAACTTTTACCACCAGCGCCAAGATAATATTTTCTTTTTTGACCCTCACCTTGCCAATATAATTTATTTTTGATGGTAGGATTATCAGCGCCATATTTATTTGAGTTATCAAGAACAGTAGCGACTACTTTTTCTTGTGCGACTGTTTTTGCTTCTGGATTCGCATTATATAAACAAAGGTCATACAGATTATTCGCAGCGCCACCGCGTTTTAGAGTTACTTTCTTGATAAATTGATAAGAAGAGCCAGCGGACGCGCTTTGCCCCTGGCCCTTCACTAGTTTGATTGTAAAAGTATATTCATTATTCAAATCAGGTGGAATGTCAACGCGAGCATAATAATCTGTATTAGCATCAAAACCTTTTTGATTTGTAATACAGAAATCAGTAAACGTCATTTTTGAAGAGCTATCTTCTTCTCCACCAACGTCTATTTCTGAATTATAGTCTCCAATGGTACAACCAGTGACTTTCGAAGCGCACCCACCATTGAACCTATATTGTCCTAATTGATGACTCGTCGCCATTACTTCATTCTCCTAAATCCTTATAAGTCTTATCTAAAATCTTTCCAAGCACTCATTCAATGTTATTGACATTGAAGCACTTGGTCCAAGAGACAAAGTGATATTTTGTGCGTTGAAATCACCATATGTATTTGTAGACTTATCGTTGACGGTAATTCTCGTATTTGGTTCAAGATACCATGCGGGAATAGCTGTCATTGAAATAGTCTTTTGATACGTTGTATGAAGATACAATTCATACTTTATTTGGTCATAAGCAGCGTTATGATTACCGCCAGAATATAGACCATAAAAAATATTGCTATTTACCTGACAAAAATCCTGTTGCTTTTCATTGGCTTCTGCTTGTAATGTTTTCCACTTTAGTTCAGTCTTGACTTCCCCAGTAGAATGGTCAATAGTTGTCACTGTAGTTTCATCATCTGTATTGATGAAAATTACATTAGGGATTTCTGGTTCAAATAAACAATTCACATCTTCACTTGTAACAACATCCGTTCTGCGGCCAATGTTACCAATTGCGAACTGTTCCATACCAGATTCGTCAGGGTCTATAAAATCTAAGAAATAATTACCATTTGTAAAAGTTTTGAAATACTGTGTCGCATCATCCCTACTATCTAGGCCATTATCATAAATGAATTCTTGCTTTTCAAGGTCATAGATTGTAGGCCAAAAAGCATTTAGTTCTTGATAATAGAAATCTACATCAATACTATTATGCTTTGATAAGGTAAATAAATCATCTACCCATTCCATATCATTCACAGTAGGAATATAATTATCCAATCTGTAATAATATTGTCCTGCGTCAGTAGCGTTATTATTAGACAATTTACCTCTTAGATAAAGCTCTGTACGCCAATCTTTACAAATGTAATTATCATTCTCTTTAGTGCTATCGTAATATTTTATACAATCAACGAACTTATAAGACATATCTTTCCAGTAGAGAAAAGCGTATCCATCTATAAAGCCTGTTGTATTAGATATTACATTATCAGCTAAAGATAAGTCAGTATTCTTTTCATCAGAAAGCGCGGCCCGCACCTTTGATAGAATATCTACAACCTTCCAATTCGCATCAGCTGAAGATTGAATATCAGTACCTATTTCTCTTTCTATTTTTGTGAAAGATTCGCCAACACCTTTGTTCGTTCTATGGGTATCATAGATTTCTCTGATGAATGGATACATTTTAGTATTTTCAACATTTATTTTTTGAGTTACTTCATTTTTCTTTGCTTCAATCGCTGCTATGTCTGCGGCCAATTGCTTTGATTGAGATTCAAGATTTGCTTTATTTTTTTCAGCTAGGTCTAATTGCTTTCGTTTTTCATCCAAAGTTCTAGAGCATTCATCAATCTTTTGATTATCTAAATCAATTATATGTTGACCTTTGCCTGCGGCCATATCTTCCTTCAACTGCTTTTTCGCAGTCTCCAAAGCACCTTCCGCATTACCAACTTCTTGCTTTAGTTTCTCAACTTCTTTTGTAGCTTGAGAAAGAGAACCGGTATTTACTTTATCTATTTTATCTTTTTCAGTATTTAGACTTTCTAGCTGCTCATTCAAAACGTTTAGCTGCTCTGTTAGTTTAGCTTTTTCTTCATTATTATCATCTATCTCGATAATAGCTTTGAGCATTTCCCGCACACTAGCATAGATTTTATCATTATCTATTTTGCCGAGTTTATCAGGAAGATTACCTTCTTTTATTCTATAAATAACATTTACGTTTCCTACTTCTGGAAGTTTCTCAACTGTCAAAGTAAAAGATAATACTTTTAGCTTTGTATCTTCTTCTTTATAACACAATAAGTCAGAATATTTTATAGCACCAACAGTAGGTTTTTTATCTATAGCTAAATGATACATAACAGGATAAGTAATATCTGTACCTTGTACCGTTCTCTTCCCCTGAATGACGTAATCATTTTTTACGTTCTCATAGCTAGGAGTAACAGTCATTGATACGATATTATTATCATCAGAAAAATTGAAAGCACTCTTACTTGTAGAAGTTTCTACCAAATAATCATTTTTATTCATATCCTCTAATAAAGATTTGACCTGAGAATTATTCAAATAATTTTTTATTTCTCTAAAATGAAATACGCCAAATACATCATAGAAGTATTCATAATTTCCTAAATAAGATTTTATCTTATCAAGAATAGTACATACACTGTCTCCTGGGGCCGCAGTTAGTTCTGATGTATAATAAAAGTCATCATAGATATACCCTACATCATCACCATTGGTAAATTTACGCCATCCAGCTTCATCTGCTGGTTGGTCTAAAGTACACATCCAGGAGAGAGAAGAATCTGAAGTGGATTGGTCACGTTTCATCCAAAGCGGGTTATTTCCCGTCCATTTCATTATGCGGCGAATGCGTAAGTCTACATCTTCAATGACAATGTTATTCAAAGGTTCTCCGCCAAAATGATTTACAAGTTCCTGAATTAGATTATATAACTTGACCTTTTCAGTAATTTCATCTCCATTTTCATCTTGCGTATCAACTTCATCTAATATAGTTGTAGAAGAAAATTTACCTCCCACATCGCCATTCAATCCTGCCATTTTGTCTTTTAGTGATATGGAGATGTTGACACCGCCACTGGTAGAAGATGAAGCATTGAATGAGCCTATGAAGAATACTCCTTGCGGGAACCAGAGAATCGGATATTCTGTATATTCTGTCCGGGAATAATTCTTGATGCCTATTTCAATGAAAACTTTCTTGTTGATAGCAAAGTCTACATTCGCATCTTCAACGGAATACTCCCCGCCACTAAATGTGGCGGAGAGATTACCAGTAGTTCTCATTGAGGAAGACCCATCTTTGGCAATAGAACCTGATGTTATTTCACCAGAGATTTCCTTCAAAGGATTTTCATTCCAATCAAGAAGCGTAATCTTCACATATTGCTTTTGATTGAGAAAATGATTTATTTGTGTAAGAAAATTCTGTCTTGCGGTTGTTTCATTTATATTATTGTAATAGCTATCTTGGAGATATTTATAGGTCTTTCTCATTCAATATACTCCTATCTGTAAGTAGCTTTTACAATTTGTCCTTTATAATTGATTTGTCCCTGAATTGGAATTTCAGGAATACATATTTGGCCGTCATGGCTCCAACTTTTTACTGGATACCAAGTGCCATCAATATAATAAATAAAATATCCTGTACCAATTAGATATACATGATTGAACTTTGGTCTTTTGACATCATCAAAAGAAGTATACGTTACGTATTGATTGATTTCATCGGCAGTAAGAGGACAAATCTCTCCATCTTTAGACTGAGCTGCAATATCACCTGCGGAGGTCACTTGCCATTCATCAGTAAACATTGGAATGTCTCTACCTTCTGAGTTGATAAACACGACTTTCTCTGTATCTGTGGTATCAAAGAGATGCCATGTCTTTGTCGTTATTTCTCCTCCTGGAACGGGAGCTGATTTATCCAATACAAATTCATATTCTTTTAGAAAATCCGCGCGAGAAGCATCGCGTCGTACCATACGTCTACCTAAGAAACATAATTCTTGAACAGGATAATCATTCATCAAATTCAGCATTCCAGTAGGACCAACAATTATAGATGTATAATCATTCTCTTTGTAATACCTAATTTTAGCAACAGCGTAGGGTGTTACTTCTAAGCCTATGCCACTAAAGTATTCCATGCGTTGGTAAGAATCTCTTACAACATTAGTCCCTTCTGTAAAGTTTTGAATATAAGTATGCTTTCTGCGTATCTTTTGTCCTAGATAATCATTAGGTTGAAATACGCCTTGCTCTTGGCCCACAATATTCTTTACTACAGAAGTTTTAGTAACTTCGCTGCCAGCTGTAGCTTTTTCACGATAATAGGCAATACCTTCTACAAGAACATGGTCCCCATTGAATTCATTTGGCTTATTTGTATCCCAAAACTTGAGGCTTGTTACCTCAACATCTGATGGTGTTTGATAATATCCTTTTGGAGATACCATAATAGTTGTATCTACTTGTTTCATTGCATTAGTTTTATCGAATGCGGTTATACCCATTCTATATCCAGTAGCAACGTTGATTTTGCCAGAAGCTAGTGCGGCATTAGATAAATCTTCTTTAGTCGGGTCTGCGAGAACTGGTTCACGAGATTCATCAATCTTGAATATATGCTGAATATTCATGAAACGTACTTTGAGATTCTTGATATAAAAGTTTTCGCCAGGGAACAATTGCGGCTCCATGGTACCTCTAATACCGACATATTTTTCTCTAATGCCGGTAGTAATATCGCCTAAAATAACATCAAGTTTTTCAGTATTATCTTTCAAATCAACTTTTGTAGGCCAGTAGTCAAAAAGCTGAACAGGAATCAATGTTTCTGTAAAATCAATATCTGGAATATCTGGACTGTCTACATCATCATCACCATAACCAGGAATATTGATAATTCCAAGAGAATCAAGCTCTTTTAGTGAATGTCCTTCGCCAACCTGATATGCCGTAGCTGTAAATGACCAAATCCTGCGGCCAAGGGTATCATTTGGTGTCAATGAAATATCAGTAAGCATTACAGGTATAAGGCCCTCAGTCATTGAGCGGAAAAGTTTAGGTTCTCCATCATTTAGCCAGCCAATAACTTCTTCACGAAACTCTCTCTCCCAAAAATAGTCATATTGAGTTGTTTCTTTATAATTACCTGGACCTTTTGGAAGAAAATCATTCCGTTGCTGTTTCTTGATATTATTTGTCTCTAAATAATTATCATATTCAGTTTTTAGGTTATCATAATATTCAGACTTATTCAAGAAATGTTGATTCACATCAGCTTCACTAGAAATAATGCCGCTTAGTGTAAACTGCTTATATCCTAATACAGCATTTTCTGCAAATCTAGGATATTTACTCCCTAATGTATCAATCTTTACTCTATTAGTAATAGGTTTATAATTAGATACTTTGAAGTCATATCGTACGGCTAATTGTTGCCCCATGCGGGAAATAAAAGCATCATAAAATTCTGGGAATACTAGTGAACCTGCTTCGTTAGGATTTTCTACTGCGACATCTACGAAATCTGTAATATCAGACCAGACACCTTTTAGACTCTTGAATTGTGCTCTATATTTATACCATATATGACTTCCTACCGTTTCATCTGCAAAAGTGATATTTACTTTGCCATTCAAACGATAGGCCGCAACAGTTTCCCAGTTTTTGAAATTATCAGCACTAGAAGCGCGTGTTAGATATAAATGACCTAAAACAGAAAGATTCGTAATCTTTAGCCGCACTAATGCTTCTTCATCATCTATTTCAAAAGTACAAGTTGGATTCCAGTCAGCAGAGCTGTATCCTGCGATAGTAAACGGAAATGGCTTTGACTTACCTTCATACTCATTCTTAGTCTTATAATTTACAACAACAGCAAAATCAGTGCCATCACTATCATTTATATTACTAAGATTGATTGTATAATTTATTTCATTAGGATTGAGATTATTATTCGTATATACTGTCTCTGTACTGTAGACAGGAGTTTCTTTTTCTTTTGGAACAATATCAATACTGTAACTAGACATTGTTTCTGTTTCTACCTTAGAATTATTTCCAAAGTAAAGTTTGCCAACTATAGGCATTTGACCTTTATTGTATGAAGGTGGTTCTTCTGCATTTTCTTCAAGACCGACAAGCGCAACATGCGGCCTAAGAATGGGTTTGATTAGACATACTGTAGACCATTCAGAAAAATTGATTATATTGCTATTGATATATTCAATTTCAGATACAACTGTTTTTCCAGGGTCTTTAGTACAATTATCAAAACGTAGTTGAATTTTATAGAATCTATTTATCTCCCATTTACCAGACTTTAGCTGCTCTGGTAAAATTGAAAGATAATATCTTCCAGTATCTTTATCTTGTTGAATAGACGCATCTGAAAAACTATAAAAGAGAACGCCTGATGCTGTACTCAGGCAGTTCTCATTAGTTTTCTGGTCACATACGGTAACTTGAACTTTTTTTATTTCAGTTTTCCCATTGAGGGGAGAAAGAGAAAAATAAATTACCGCAGGCTTTTCATTTATAAAAGCTGGTTGAAATGTATCTATCTGAGGTGGATACAAAGTGTTTACAACAGTTGCCATTCTTCTTCTTTCTCCCTTAGTCTCTTATTTATTAGTATCAATCCAAATGGGGAAATGTGCCTTATTTTGCGGCTCGACACTACCATACGCAATGAATCGACCATTATTCATGAAGTCCATATAGTTCTCAAAGAAGTGCTGTAAACTGTATGTTTTTAGGTCTTTGTTCTTCTCACTTCCAGTAGTAACATAAACATTATCGCCTGTTGCTCCTACTGGAATAACCGGACCTAAAATACCATTTGAACCACGATATGAGATACCTTCAACTAAATTATTAGTATCTTTTGAGACAGCCATTTATTCCTCTTCTTTCTGGTCCTCTACTGGTTTTTCTACTTCTGGCTCAGGAGTAGTGACAGATTCAATAAACTCTTGTAAAGCAATTTCTTTTACATAAAGCAAAGCCTTAGTAAGAGCATCTTCCATCATAGATGCGGGCACTTGCTGAAGTTGTGCCGCAACCCAGTTTTGGACCATATTTTGAACACGGATTCGTAGTTCTAGTTCGTTCATTTTTTTATCTCCTTTTATCTCTTTTATATATTATCTTTGGAGCGCAAGAGCAATTCTTGTTGCTAAAGCAGTTATATTTTTGTCTTCTGAAGTATAAGAATCCATAGCATGATATAAATTATCTATATATTTCATATAGTCATTAGTTAGCTCGGCTGCTTTAGCATTTATGTCATCTTGCGTTGCTTTTGAACTCGCTAGAGAATAAGCGCTATCGGCCCTATCTTTAGCTGTATTTACATTTCTTCGTAAAGCTTCATTTGTCCAAGAAGTCCAATCAACATTATCATTCACGTTGCTCCAGTGTTTATTTACTTTATCATCAATCGTATTCGCCTTATCATTAGCTTTGTGAATAATATATGACAATGTATTTTCGCCATTGTTGATATTCCAATCATTATCCCAGCCAAAGTTATTGAATCGAATATCATCAGCATATAACCAGCCACTATTGATTCTAATATCTTTAGCGGCATAAATTGAGGTATAAGCTTCCCATCCAGCACCACCAATAGTTGTATCGAATTCACCCCAACCAGTTCGCAAACCTGGTTGAATCAATACGCCAACACATTCTTGCGGCTTAGTATTGATAGGATTATGTCTTACGCCGTCACCTTGACGCAATTCAATAGAAGCGGTTCCATCACCAAATCCAGTAGATAGATAGGCTCCTGTTAGATATTTAGAATTAGATGTTTGCGTCCATTTATTTGCGCCAGGATTAGCAATAAGAAATACGGTTTTTAGAGAAGCGGCAGTCGCATTTGGCGCTTGGTTTTCTACTTTGAAATTACCATTATCTAATTTGAAATACATACCATTGTCTTTATATGTATTATGGGTATGGATTAGCAATCCATTAGTAGAAAGTAACCTAGTTGGTTTTCCATTGGTATCATTATTTAGCTCAAATTTAGATACTCTCTTTGAACCCATATCGAAACAAGATACATTTACGCCACTTGAATTTTTCTTTTCATTACCAATTCCATAGTATTTATCTTTATTAGAGTCAGAATCAAAATTATCTCCAAGGGTAACTTTGGTATCCGTAATAACAAATTTCTTATCAAAAATACCGCCAGAACCTTTTGTCTTAGTGAATTCATAATTACCGCTAATAAAAATTGTATCATTACCATCTAACACTAATGCTTTATTTCCCTTGATTTTAGTCTCATAAGAAATATTTATTAGTGTGTGGTTATCAAGATATTTAGAAGCGGTTGCGTTCGCCGTTGGTGAAATGACCTTTTGATGATATGTTTGACTGTTTTGCCGCATATCATTATCATAACTATCAATCACTAATGGAGTAACGCCAGAAAAAATAGTAGAATCAAGCGCAATACCATTTGACTTTACATTATTATTGAATTCTATCCAGGAGGAGGAAGAGGGCACATATTTGCCATTACCATCTAAGTGTTTATGTCCCGCATAGAACTTATCATTGTTCAACGCAATCTGATATTGAGTATTCTTGAAAATGCTTGAATTTTTACTTGCGTTCAACTCAAAATCTTTGAAATACATTTTGATTGAACGATTATATTCGTTATCAATCTGACTAGAACCGCTAACATAAAG
>ERZ1034865.905-NODE-905-length-15256-cov-70.533715_pt1 | contig 15256 bp, 21 predicted proteins | sample MGYA00520632_ERZ1034865 | MGnify/ENA primary metagenome ERZ1034865 (study PRJEB33766, sample SAMN09781738) | gut metagenome | biome: gut microbiome | host: Homo sapiens | place: Madagascar | study: EMG produced TPA metagenomics assembly of the PRJNA485056 data...
AATATATATTATTTATATACTTAGAGATAATAATTATAATCTAAAAGAAAATTAAAATCAAGTATTGACATTGCTGATTTTTTATGTTACAATAGAAGCAAAAGGAGGTGTCATTATGGATGATTTTCTTAGTAATCATGAGGTGCGGTGTGATTGGATAACCACACGTTCCTTATGGAGTGAATATAAGAAATACTGCAAAAACCACAACCTAGAAAATGCCACGCATGAAGACGCTGTAAAAGTATTCGTAGAAAGCCGTCAATCTCAACAAAGATGGGATGACATAATGGATAGAGTAAATTATGACTACCAATATGTAACCAGTCTCGGATACAATGTGTTTTTCGTTGCGCTTACCGGTTCACAAAATTATGGCTTGGCTTATGAAAAATCAGACATTGATACAAAGGCAATTATCATTCCGAGCTTCAAGGATATGGTAATGAACAAAAAGCCTGTTAGTGAGACCATTGTTCTTCCAACAAATGAACATATTGATGTTAAGGATGTACGCCTTTATATTGATTTGCTCAAGCGCGATAGTCCGCAATGGCTTGAAACAATATTCACACCGTTTAACTGCATTTCTGCTAAGTATAAAGAATATTGGGACATTCTGGAATCTGTAAAGCATATTTTAATTCGGAGTGACGAAGAAAAATTTTATAATGTCTGCAAGGGTCAAATCATGCAAAAGGTAAAAGATATGACCCATATTAGACCCGGAAACGAATACGATATGGCGCACTTTGGTTATGATACAAAATGTTGCTATCATATTCATCGTTTCGCTGAACTTGCACAACGCTACCATGACTTTCCACAGATGGATTATGGTCAAATGCTTTGGTCTGAGCAACGTGATTATATCTTAAAAATCAAGCGTGGTCAAGTACCAAAAGATATTGCTGTAAAAGAAGCCCTTGACAAAGCGGACAAATACATTCCAATCATTGAAAAGTGGGCTAACGAAGCACCAGAAAAGCATACAGAGTTTAGCTTTTCTATGTTAGATGATGCTCTGTACGGCGTATTAAAATATTCCACAAAGGAGGAATTTGAAGATGAAACCGAGTAGAGGTTTTGGATATTACTATGATAAAGATGGTAATACTCAATACTTTATTGGTCTTGAAGGTCTCTATGCAGAAATTGAAAAAGTCATGGGAAAAAGCATCGTTGAAGAGCTAAAGTCATTTCATGATGAAAGAGTGTATGAAGCCGTCATGGGTTTGGCTGATAAATGCGAAGATGCGGATGAAGAATTTTTGGAGGAATATTTAAGAGATGAATGTTGAATTATTGAATCCAGAAGAGGTAAAAAACCTTTATAAAACATGGGGAAACTTTGCAAAAGTATGCTATGATTCAGAAGGAGACCCCGAAAGAATTGGAAAAGGATGCGCTCGTTCTGGTCATACATCTGGTTCTCGTGCAGTTACAATGATTTTTAGAATCACTGGTTATCCTCGTTTTGTTATTGACCAGATGGTTCGGCATGAAGCAGGTGTCTGCAAAAACGTACAATCGTTTAGATATGTAAGCAAAGATAATTTTGGTTATTCAATTCCTGTTACTATTGGAAACAGTATCCAACTTATGAGTAGATATGATTCTTTTATGGAGTCCGCTGCTGAACTTTACGATGATATTAAGCAACACGCAATCGACAACGGCGAAACGGAAGAACGTGCCAACGAACAGGCAAGATATGTTTTGCCAATGTCAACAACCAGTGCGGTCACTATTGGATTTGATTATGAGGCTCTTATTCATTACATGAATATGCGTCTTTGCGTTAGGACGGAAGATGTTCATAGACAACTCGCAAAAGAAATTCGGCAAGAGGTGATTAAGGTACTTCCCGACCTTGAATCTGTCCTTGTTCCCCAGTGCAAGCGTTTGATGTATTGCCCTGAGTTTAAGAGTTGTGGTGCATATCCAAGTAAGAAACAGTTGCAAGAATATATTGAGCTTGGGAAGAAAGCAAAAGAACAAAGTGGTGGTGGCAATGACTGATAAAGACTGCAAGATAGATGCTATTTTGTATAACACTGTCATTAAGAAACCTCATTCTTATGAACTTCTCAGCAAGGTCAATGCAATGAACTTCGATGTTACACAAGAGTGTTCTCATTGCAAGTACAATAGTAATTCATATTGCTATATGAAAGACCTACCAATTAAAAGTGCTCCCAAATCGTGCTATAAAAATCATGTACTCTTTGAGTTTATTGTATATGATAATGCTGGCAAAGTTGTTGAACAAACAAAACAAAATGGTGCAGCAGTTGTAAATTCTATCGACTTTACACCAGAAGAGTGCATTATTGATAATGATATGTGGATAGCATACAAGGTCATAGTAACACTATTATAGTCACTTGCCCAGAATTTTTTATTCTGGGTTTTTCTATTGATTTTCTGTTAGATTTGTGCTATACTGTTTTACAGAAAGGCGGTGACAATATGGATTTCTATACGCATGAAAGACTTTGTGATTTCTGCAAGATTCTCAAATCCAGAGGTTATGAAAGATTCAATGTATTGCCCGGAAGCATTGACTATGGGAAGTATGACTTCCTTTATAGGAAGTGGATAACTGATGATGTTGGAAAACAATATTCCATAAACATCCGGTTCTACTCTTTTGTTCAGCATAATTATTGGCGTTCAGACCTTCCAAAATGGTCATGTGATGCTTATTTGTATCTCAAAACATCTGACCTCGCAAGAGAAGATTGCGAATATGGAGTTGCGTGGGTAACATTTGAATGTAACTCTATCAAATCTGTTGAACAGTTTGCAAAAAAGATGTTCAAAAAGCTAAATGGATGTTATTATGAAAGGTGGAATGAGCGTTGATTCTCGATTGCAAGACCGTTGCGCAGAAGATTAAGGACGATGTAAAGGCCGTTGTCCAGCTTAATACTGTGCAAGAAAAGACCTATAAACGTGTACCTGTGCTTTGCATCATTCAGGTTGGTGATAATCCTGCGTCCAATGCCTATATCAGGGGCAAAATGAAAGACGCAGAAGAGGTCGGCATTAAAGTCAATCATATCAAACTTCCCGAAGAGACTACGACTTCTGAGCTTCGTTCTGAAATCAGCAAATGTACATACAATAACGGATATACCCTTGGTGGTATTCGTTACAGATGCAGTGGAATCATTGTTCAGCTTCCGCTTCCGAAGCATATTAACATGAGCGAAATTGACATCAATGAATATTATGATGTTGATGGCTTTGGTAAGAAGTCGAACTATTCTCCTTGTACTCCGTCTGGTGTTATGGAACTGATTGATTCCATTGGTTATAACCTCGATGGTAAAACCGCAATGATTATCGGTCAATCTCCTATTGTTGGCGCACCGTTGTGTGATATGCTTATGAAGCGTCATTGCAACGTAATTAGCATCAACAGTTCTATGGAGAAGTATATTCGTGAAGAGATGCTTCTTCGTGCAGATGTTCTTATTACTGCCGCTGGTCGCATGAATCTTATCACAGAGAACGACTTTGATTGTAAGTGGAGTGCTGGAATCAATGGTTACGAGAACTCTGGTTCTTGTCCAGACCTTATCATTGACGTTGGTATCAACTATAAGGATGGCAAACAGTATGGTGATTGCTCCGAGGAATTGCGTTCTGAGAAGTATAATCATTGTTTCGATATTACTCCCAGAATCGGTGGTGTTGGTCTTCTGACTAGGGCAAAGCTTATGGAGAATGTTGCCATCTCCTGCTATGGTGCTAAAGAACGCTGGTTCAAGTAAGGAGTAACAAATGCCATTTCTTATTTGTAACACAACAGAATATGTTGCAGTCACGAACGGAAAAATCAGAAGTGTAAGTGATATTTCGCTTGCAAAGATTTTTGAAGGAGAGGGCGAAGCTAAGGCATTCCTTGCTACACTTGCTCCATACTTTAAGAATCGTGGCTTTGCTGTGGCAAAGACAAAAGTAAAACCGAATGTTGCAGAGGTTGAAAACGAAGAGGCTATAAATATCGGAATAGAGAAGCGCAAGGATGAATGTTTCCTTTTGTTAGATAAGGCTCAGTCTGTTGTAACAGATTTTGATACTCTGGCAAGAATTGCCAAATCTAACAAAGACTTTGCAGTTGAGCAGCTTTCTATTTGCGATAGAAGTCTTACGGATGTTCTTCATCGTATCGAACTTGGAAAATTTAATGCTTGTGAGGGTTACAAACTCGCAAGCATGATTCAGGGTATTCTTATCGAACGTAGAAAATATAAAGACTTTATTTATCTTTCTAATGTCCTTATAAGTAGTGGGGCTGATACTATTGTGAAAAACAATGTTATTGGTTCTATTCGCAACATGGACAACCGGGAATATACGCCCAGAGAACTTCCTGAAATTTTCCAAAAATAATTTTCAAAAACCTCTTGACAAAATCGGATACCTGTGGTATCATATAATCACAGGAAGCGAACAACAACCTGTAAGATGTACTGAATGAGTATATTGGATGTTGAGTCCAACATACAATAGTCTGTGGAAATAAAATGCCAGCAATGGTTGAGGCATGACTCCCATGTGGATAATGCTCTTGTAAAAACTCGCCGGACGGAGAGGACAGTCGGCTAACCAGCAAGTAAGTGGAAAGCTTACAAGGTACATCTTATATATGGTCTGGTAGCTCAAATGGTAGAGCAGTGGTTTGAAGCACCACGAGCACTCGTTCAATTCGAGTCCAGACCACCATTTCGTTAATTTTCAATTTTCAAAACCAAAGGAGAGACAATATGGCAGTTACTATGCTTGTTACTCAGGCTCTGAATGAGCTGAAAACTCTGGATGGTCGCATCAACAAGGCCATCACTGACGGTATCTTTGTCGCTGGCGCAAAGGCTTCCGACAAGAACATCCTGCCCGGTATGTCTAAGGAAGACTTCAACGGCGAAGCTGTTGCTTCAAAGCAGTCTGCCGATGACCTCATTAAGTGGCGTGAGAAGGTCAAGGCTGCTGTTGTTGCAAGCAATGCAATCACCTTCGTTCCCGACCTTGGCATGACCGTTGCAAAGGCCATCGAAACCAAGGCTTCCATCAAGTACAAGAAGGCTCTGCTGAATCGCATGAAGTCTCAGTACCAGCGGGCAATGGCAGAGGTCAATCAGAACAATGCTCGTGTTGAGCAGGCTGTGAAAGACCTCGTGAACACTGCATACGCATCCGGTGGCAACAAGGACAAGAGCAAGTCTTACTCTGAGGACGATTACAACGCAATCGCCGTGCCTTACAAGAAGGCTCATGAGTGGGAGCTGGTTGACCCTCTGGACATCAAGAAGGTCATTGATGCTCTGGAAGAGGAAATCCGTGAGTTTGAGTCCAAGGTTGACTCTGCTTTGCAGATTTCCAACTGCGTTACCACTATTACCATCGAAGAGTAATGGTAATCACTATCTAACAAGATAGTTTTTATATACTGGTGGCATAGCGAAAACTCTAAATTTGCGTAACTTCCTTTTCATATCTTTTGGGGCAAGTAAATAATTATAAAGATATAATGCTTGAACGAGAACAAGTCAAATTGTTTTCTTTCTAAAAAGAATCAGACTGTAAATCTGATAACATCTTTTGGATAGATGAAATTATTGATAGAGGGCAAAAGCTCATAGTGAAATATCTGTGTCGCTTTTGTCACGGTGAACTCCGTGCGAAATGCTCAATAATCAATAATCAATTTTCACTTGTCAATCGTCAATGCTTAGACTGTTTAATCCTCACTCATTAGTGGTTAATCGTCTTAAAAATCCTGTTTCAGTTCAATCACGTTAGCAGGGTTCTACGCAATTACCTCAGAGTTTCGGACAGGCTGTTATGTCACCAATATTTTTATATCTCTTTAGCTTAGTTGGTTAGAGCAACGTCTTCATCCGGCGTAGGTCGTAAGTTCGATTCTTACAAGAGATATTATATGCTTTAATAGCTCAACTGGTTAGAGCGCATTCCTGATAAGAATGAGGTTCCTCGTTCAAGCCGAGGTTAGAGCATTTTATGGTCGGTTAGTCAAGTTGGTAAAGACGGGTGATTCTCAATCATCAGGCAAGAGTTCAAACCTCTTACCGACTACTTATATATCTGTATAGCTTAATGATAGAGCGTGTAGAGATACTAGGCCAACTCTACAAGATATGTAGTTCAATTCTCATTGCAGATGCCACAAGGCAGGGAAGCAAATACACTCGCACCTTAAAGGCCGTTGAACTGAATCATGCTTGTCGTATGGCAAGTACAGTGCGGTTGAATACAAGTATGAGGAATGAGCAGTTTGGAGTGACTTTAAGCTCCCCAGTATGCGTTTGTAGCTCAGTGGGTAGAGCAATCGCCTTTTAAGCGATGGGTCGTTGGTTCAAGTCCAATCAGGCGCACCATATCTCGTTATAGCATAGTGGAGAGTGCGAGGGTCTTCTAAACCTTAAACGAGAGTTCAATTCTCTCTAACGAGTCCATCCGCAAGAGTCATAGCGGTAAATACAAAAGGGTGGCTACTTCTTTCGTGACTTGTACTAACGGAGAAGGTAATTATTAAGTTGGCTACGTCAAGTCTTATATTGACAACGGAACGACTTGTACATGAGCGGTGACGTGTGAAAACCGTGTTAAACCCCATTTTATGACAATAAGAATACCCAGAGGCGAGGATGTGGCGTTGGCAACGCAAACCAACTGACAGTGTTTCGGCGTTGAGTAGGGTTGTTCTCGTTGTTGTAGAGTGGGGTTTAATGTTTTATTTAGAATATCACACGAAAGTGTGGTAAAATAAATAAGGATTGATGATAAATTGGGAAAGGTTTCCAATGCCATTGAGTGTAAGGGGTTCTCTTTTGGACAGGTGACAGGAAGTTGCTATCAGGTTAATTATAACGGATACAATTTCCTGTTAGATTGTGGAGCAAAGCAGACGCAGAACATTGTTGATGATTACAAGAGTAACGTCAAGATGATTCGTAACATCAAAGCTAAAGAAATTCGTGCAATAATTGTAGGTCATGTACATCAAGACCATATCGGAATTATCCCAGCTTTGTATAAAAACGGATGTACTGCAACTATCTTTTCTCCCAAGCATACAAAAGAGTTGATGGCAATGATGTGGTCTGACTCTGCAAAGATTCTAATTCAGGACACAGACAAGATTTCGAGAAAGTATGGGATAAAGGCTACTCCCTACTATTCTGTCGATGATGTCAAAACTGCGTTGGAGCACGTTGTAGAGATTGACTTTCGTTATCCAATCAATCTAAATGAAAGCATCAGCTTTGAATATTTCAGCGCAAATCACATTGTTAATTCTGCTCAAATTCTTCTTAGATTAAGCAATGGAATTAACACGAAACGAGTTCTTTATACTTCTGACTTGGGCAGTTTGACTTTTGATAACTTTTATTGCGAATCATTTGACAAGGTTGATTTTGCAAACATTGTTATCTGTGAGTCTACTTATGCTACGGACACCAGAGGAAACAAAAAGGGAGACAGACCGAAAGACATTGAAAAGATTAAATCCATGGTCGAACAAATTAAGGAATGCGGTGGTAAAATCATTATCCCTGTATTCTCTTTGAATCGTTCGCAGGATATTCTTACAATGTTGTATAATGTATTCGGTGAAGACACCACTTTTAATCTTCCTATTGTTTATGATGCTGTTCTTGGTAATAAGATTAGCAACGCATGGGAAAACTGTATTTGTAAGAATCAAGAACTCTGGAACAAAGTGTGGAGCTGGAAGAACCTAGTCAAGATTACAGAATGGGATGAAAGTAAGCTGTGGCAAACCAAGAGTGAGCCAATGATTGCGCTTTGTAGCGGTGGATTCCTCTCAGGAGGACGTATTATTCCTTGGGCTAAAACCTGTTTGCCAAATTACAATAATTTCATTTGTTTTGTTGGTTATGGTGGTGGAGTTGATTCACCTGTCTATCAAATCAAGCATGGTAAAGAATTCCCGGTAGTTAATATTGATGGTGAAAAGGTCGCTAATAAGGCTAGGGTTGTCTGTTTGAGCAGTTTTTCTAGTCACATCGACAACAATGATATGTTAGATTATTACTCAAGTATTAACTGCGAAAAGATTTATCTTGCTCATGGTGACATGGACAGGAAATTAGCATTCAAGCCGATGCTTGAAGATGCTATTTCTAAAAAGAATAAGACTAGCCGTGTCGTTTGTGCAAACATGGACACGAAAATAAACCTCTAAAAATTTTCGGTTGGTGTTTAAGTACCGCTTGACACTGACCGAATTTTTTGTTATACTATTTCTAGGAAATGAGGTTAAATAATGGTAGATAATGAATTTGTTCAGTGCAGTTCATTTACAGAAAGAATACAAGAAACATCAAGCAGAGTCCAGAAAGCTTCTATTCTTTTGGATAGTCGAAACGGAATCATTGCATTCTTTCTTAGATTCCTTTTAGACAAAAATATCACAACTGGAATTTCTACCGCGAAGATTAACAAAAAGCTACGCAAAGAATTAAATCCAGATATTGATATGGGTTTCTTTGATGTATGTAGATATATTTCAGAAAATCCAGCAAATGATGATACTCTTTGGGTTGTGCAATCTTATACTGCAAAAGTTGGTGCAAAATCTAAAGATAAAGAATTTGCAAAACAGGTTTTCACAAAGAAACTTCGTATCGGAATTGAAGCGAAAACCGTTAATCAGGCTTATGGCTATATGGTTATTCCAAACTTTGAGGTACAACTTGCCAAGTCTATTGAAAATGTTAAGATTCAAAAAGGGCAATGGTTTTCCATCAGTCAAAAGATAAACGGTAACAGATGCGTTTGCTATCGTGGAAAGTTATATAGCAGACAGGGTAAGCTATGGAGTGGATTAGACCATATCCTAGAAGACCTTACAAAGGTTTTTGATTTGTCTAATTGTTGCCTTGATGGAGAACTCGTCTACAAAAACGAAGAGGGCTTGTCTGATAACGATGCTTTTATAAAAGGAACTGGCATTCTAAACAGTAACGATGCAGATAAATCTTGCATCAAATATGTTATCTTTGATTTTATCAGTAACGAAGATTTTAATACTGGATGTTCTGATAACTCATATATGATTCGTAGGCTTATGCTTGGAGAAGTAGATAAGTCAATTAAAGCTCGTAATTTACAAAACATTGAAATCGTTCGATTCTTTTATGCTGGCCTTGATGAAACACAGATTGATTATTGGTTAGATTATGCAACAAATGCCGGTATGGAAGGTATTATGATAAACTATAATACTCCATATTTGTGCAAGCGTCATTCTGGCATCTTAAAAGCGAAGCGATTTTACACTATGGATTTACCAATAACTTCATTTGAAGTTGGCGAAGGTCGTTTATCTAATACTCTTGGTAAGGTGTATGTTAAATACAAAGAAAACACAGTCGGTGTTGGAAGCGGATTTACGGATGAACTTCGTTCTGAAATCTGGAATAATCAAGATAAATACCTTGGCAAAATCATCGAAGTAAAGTATAAGAATATATCTAAAGACAAAAATACAGGGCTTGAGAGCTTGCAATTTCCTGTCTTTGTTAGATTCAGAGAAGATAAAACAGAAACAAGTTATGATTAAGGAGTTATGAAATGATTTGTTATTACATCTTGAAAGATGGCACTCTTAGGAGAGTAGATGCAGTTCCAAAAAAGTTTCGGACGCTGAACTACTTTATTCGTAGAAGTTTCTTTGATGATAATTATATTATCACTGACCTTTATACTGGTCGTTCTGTGGCAATTCTCAACTTGCCACCAGATAAACAGATGCTTGAGCGTGTGGCACTGGGTTACGAAAGGTTTACAAGCGTAGAGAAAGACCTTTATCAAAGCTATATCAATACATTTGATGAAGCTGTTGCAAAGTATGCGTATCCTTATCCATTAGAAGTAGCGGAGGGTTAATAAAATGGTTGAAATTTGTAATGGTGATGTATTCGATTCTGGCGCAGACATGATTTGTCATCAGGTAAATTGTCGTGGCGTTATGGGTGCTGGCATTGCACGTCAAATTAAAAAGAGATATTACTGGGCTTATGAGCAATACAAAGCTTGGTGTAACAAATACAAGGGGTCTGATTTGCTCGGAACTTGTTTCTTTTCTATTGATTATAGAGACGCAAGGAGTCCTATTATCGCCAATCTGTTTGGTCAGGTAGACTATGGCACGGATAAACAGTATACAGACCTCGAAAACGGCCTATTTCCTGCGTTGCGCCATCTCCGTAGGTTTGTGGAAAAGAGCGAGCTTTCTCACATTGCTATTCCTTATGGAATGGGCTGTGGACTTGGTGGTGCAAATTGGGATGATGTTTACAATTTCATTTTGGATGAATTTGGCAGTGACGAATTTGTTTACGTTTATATCTATAAACTTTGAAAAAGTGCTTGACAAATATCTATTTGTTTGCTATAATAGAGTCACAAACAGAAGATATTAGTTCAGGAGGAATAAAAAATGGAGTACAACGAATCAACTGTAAGAAAAATTTCTCATGTGTGCTATGTAATTGGTATCTGGGTGAGCATCGCACTGGCGATTATTGCCGCCTTTTGCGTTGCAAGGGCTGCTTCTCATTTGGATAATTCCCCGGAGGAATACTGCACTTCGTATCTGTACGGTGATAAGCAGTCTATTCCAGAAATTGTCTACAACGAGTTGGAAGCCGCTGTAAAATCTAATGAGGGAAATATCCCTATTGATTTTTACTATACAACTAACAATGTTATCAAGAGCACGAAGAAGTCACACGGTATTTCTCTTATCTATGACCAGTCCACAAGCACATACGGTGTGTCTGTCGAAGATTGCGCATGGGAAGCTTACTGTAATGGTGTTACATTTAAGGATTCCGATGCAATGGAAGAGTATTTTACCTCTCTTCTTAATGGCAAAGACCCTGTTAGTGCATATCAGACTGTTTATGACTTTAACAACAATAACGGATTTTCCGAAGTTTACAATCACAATCTTTCAGGCAATACAGCCTTCGGAACATTTCTGTACTTTACCGTAATTGCTTTTATGGGCAGTGTGTTCTACGCTCTTATTCATGAAGCCATTGGTGGAGACGGTCATCTTATCCCGATGATTGTTGCATTTATTCCGTGCATTACAATCACTGGCATCTACTCTCTGATTACCAAAAAATTGGATAAGAAAGCAGAGCAGAAATCTAAAGAGGAAAAATTTGAAGACAATTATACCTCTGAATCTGTTTCTCAGGATAACAGCGACAACACGGCATGGTATCACAAGATTATTTCTGCTTTTAGTGTTGATTGCGGAAATTCTGTTCGTTCTCTTATTGAAAGCATGAAACAGCTTAACTCTTACTATGAGGATGTTTCTGAGGATAGTTCTCATAGCTTCTACAATATTTATTGCAAGGAGCTTTACAGCACACTTACAAGCATTCGTGAGCAGTTCCAGCGTGGCACAATTTCTATGAAAGAGGAAATTATTGCCATCGAAAAGACCTGTTCTCTCTACCATGATATTTTCGTTTCTCTGTTCGAGCGTATCAAAGAGCGTGACAGAATGAGTAGCGACAACTACGAGATTTCCAACGAAGCTATGCGCAAATACGCTCAGAGTATGGGTCATCTGGATTCGGATGAAATTTCTCAGAAAAATTCTTCCGAAAACACTTGACAGAATCCGGTATTCGTGGTATAATAAATGCGTGGTCAGGGAGACCTGATTAAATAACACTTTGGCGAAGTAGGCAAAAGCCCATGTGGTCAATGTCTAGCGTCCAATAGGGCGTTTCCATCATCGTTTATCGAGTAGCACATAAGCCAATGATGTGCGAGAGTAGCCAGAGAAGTCCTTATGGATTTAATGAGATGGGCACTCACATGATTACAAATGTGAGCAGCGAAAGCGGTAACGGCGTTGCGAACCGTTGCGAACTATTGTGGTTTGGTAGCTCAGACGGTAGAGCATTCGACTGTTAATCGAATTGTCGAGGGTTCAATCCCCTCCCAGACCTCCATTGCCTCCATTTTTTGCACCTTTTGCCAAGTCGGGACAGAGACTTAAAACCTGTCCGAGCGGTCAAGCGGAAGACCTAAAAATCCGCAATTTGGTTCGGTAGTTTAATTATTAGGCAGAACGTAGAGATATTGGTTCTCTAAGGTGCAAGTTCAAACCTTGCCCGAATCGTAATATGGCGAGTTAGTCGAATTGGCTAAGACACCGCCCTTTCACGGCGGTAATTGCGAGTTCAAACCTCGCACTCGTCACCATCATCATCGCAGTAGCGATGGTTGTGTCTCCTTGTTGTGTGTGTTCGGCAAACAGCCCATGCTTCTGCATGGGCTGTTTGCCATATAAATTTCAAAAAAATCACTTGACATTTGTTTCCGAATTTGCTATAATAATATCAACGAGCAACACGACAGGAGGTTTAACAAATGAGTTTTACACCTAGCATCAAAAGCGTACTCAACAGCTATCTTTATGAGTACATCCGTTCGCATCCCGGATATAATCTCAGAAACATTGTACACGTCAACCGTGACAAGTACGAGACGGCAGATTTTTGTGACGAGTTTTACAAATTTCTTTCAGGCAAAGGCATCGAAAAAGATGATAAAGCCTTTGTTGCGTGGCGTGACGAATTTTTCAATGAGATGAAAGGGGTGCTTTGATATGATGAACTTTATGTTTAAGTATGGCATCTGGATTGTTTTGGCAATCGTTCTCGTTGTATTTGTGTTCTCCATGGTGAGCGTTTCTGGCAAGTGTGAGCGTGAAGCAGAAGAGCTTGAGCGTCAGCGCATGATTGAACTCAGCAAGAAGAAAGATGCAGAATCGGGAGGATTTAATGGCTAACACAATGTACCTTGGGAAGCATATCTTTAGTGTGCTTTCTCGTGCAGAAGCAAATGAATTTGCAAAGCAAACGCATGACCAGCGCATTTCTGCAATTTGCATCTATGAAACATGGAACTCTGACCCGGATGTTCCTTACGAAAACAATGTCATGAATGGTGTGAAGAATGTTCTTCATATCCATTTTGATGACTGCGAAGCAGACAAGGAGAATAACGAGAATGTTGTCTGTATTACTAAAAAACAGGCAAAAGAAATTGTTGATTTCTTCTATAAGGTAAAAGATGATACCGACTGGTTTGTTATCAACTGTTATGCCGGTATGTCTCGCTCTGCTGGATGCTGTGCGGCAATTATGCGCATGATGTACAACGAAGATTCCCCTGTTTTCAACAATGGCTTCTTCACTCCGAACATGAAAGTCTACCGCATGATTCTGAACGCTTGGCTTGACCGTATTGCAGAGGATGCAGAAAAACAAAATACCGTTGCATGGAGAAACGAAAACGAAGAAATTTTGGAGGACAATACAAATGACTGCGATTACTAAGGCCATCTATGACAAGATGATTGCTAGCAAGAAAGCTCGTAATGTTGACGATGCTTCTTACTATGGTTATATGTACTCTGTTGCTACAAAGGCAGAGAAGGATGGAGAGGATATTGTCAAGGCATTCCGAAAGGAAATTAAGGCTCTGAAAGACAATATTCAGTACGCCAGAAGCAAGACCGAACTGGATAATATCAATTACCAGATTTCTCTTTATGACAAGTTTATGCCGAAGGAACTGACCGATGAAGAGTTGAACACTATCATCAGTAAGGCTTTGGCTGAAATTGAGTTGATTCCGAAGAATCGTGGTCTGCTTATGAAAACTGTTATGTCTGCTGTTGCTGGTCGTGCAGATGGCAAGCGTGTATCTGCGATGGTTGGTAAGTTGTTCTGATTTTTGTTAGATTGCTCTACAATTACTTTTACTAAGTAAATTATCGGAGGAAAAAACAAAGTGTATTACGAACTCAAGCCTTGTCCTTTTTGCGGTGGAGAAGCACTACTTGAGCGCAAGTCAAGATGCTTTAACAAAGGCAAATCAGACCATGCGGCGTATGTGCGCTGCAACTCTTGTAATGCAAGAAGTCCTCGTGTTTTCTTCTCTTGGTATGGGAAAACTTCTACCTGTGAAGAAGCGGTAAAAATTGCTGTTACCGCTTGGAATGGCAGAGTATAATTTTTCGTTAGATTGGAAGTGTTGTATGTTGGATTACGAGTTTCGCATTTTTAACGTCACCCATAATGATATGTTAAATAGTCGTGCTTGCACTAATTATAAAAGCCTTTACGAAATTTTGAATAGGTATAACTACTGGTTTTGCCCTCATATTCCAGATTTTGTAGATGGCGCAACGGTTGATGCAAGGGCTTTTGACACAAAGGAAGAACTTATTGAATATGTAAAAAACTTATTTAATAAGTACAACAAAGAGAACAACCAGATTCTTTGTATGGATGAAGATGGTTGTATTATTGAGGTTAGAGACAGCGGAGACTATTGGTGGGTTATCGGCTACACGAATCTGGAAGCTGGCACTTTTCCAAATTGGAAGGACTTTGCAAACTGTAAAAAGTAAAAGGTAACTTTAACAATTTCCAAATACAAAAACAATTTACCAAATACAAATATACAAAGGTAATTTCCAAAATTACAAATACAAAATTTAATATAAATTATAGAAAGGTAAACTTATGTACGATTCTTTTTCTAATACCAACAAGTATGAAGGTGGCGTAACAATCGCAGACCTTTATGAAGCAGCAAAGCTTCGCGGAATGGAGAATTACAAAATCTTCATTCTCGAAGGAGAAGCTTCTGACATTTATTCTCAGAAGTTGATTGCAGACCTTGTAACACTTTCCCATGAAAAGCAATGTATCATCCTCGACCATGACGAAGGCCGACACGACTAAGGCAACACATTAAAACGATTTACAAAAACACCAGCCTGATATGAAATTGGGTTGGTGTTTTATTTTATAATTTACAAAACTAAGAAAGGGTTTTTATATGTCAATTATTAAAAGCTATCCAAAGAGCGAAGTAGATGCTCATACTGCACCACTTGATACTATCATCATTTTTAACGAAGAAGATTATGATTTGAGCAATCTTGTTTTCTTTAAGAATCTTCCCAATGGTCATCCGTTTGTTTATGATAACAGATTGTTTGTAAAAAACAAATATGGCACTGGTGAAAATCCATGGGACAATAGTTTCTCTATGTCAACACATGAGTTTATCTCCTTTAACCCGAACGCTCGTGTTTATCCTGTATCCCTCACTATTCAAGTTACTCCCTGCGCCTGCACTCCGGTCTCTT
>ERZ1034865.907-NODE-907-length-15226-cov-8.702986_pt1 | contig 15226 bp, 19 predicted proteins | sample MGYA00520632_ERZ1034865 | MGnify/ENA primary metagenome ERZ1034865 (study PRJEB33766, sample SAMN09781738) | gut metagenome | biome: gut microbiome | host: Homo sapiens | place: Madagascar | study: EMG produced TPA metagenomics assembly of the PRJNA485056 data set...
AAGGCAAGGGACTTTGACTCCCTCATGCGTTGGTTCGAATCCAGCTACCCCAGTTGGTCAAACAGGTTCAAACTGAGCCTGTTTTTTTTAATAATTTTTGATAGAATAGAGATATGTACACAGTAAAAATTGGACTCGATCCTCAACTACATGACAAGTTTGTTGCTGCCTCTGGTATGCCAAACCTTTTACAAACCTCAAAATGGGCGACCATCAAAAGCAGTTGGAAATCGGAAATCATTGGATTTTATCAAGATGATAAGCTGGTTGCAAGTAGCTTGGTCTTGATTCGCCCTCTTCCATTGGGATTCACAATGCTTTATATCCCACGCGGAATTTTGATGGATTATACAGATAAAGCTTTATTAAAGTTTGTTCTGTTAGAATTGAAAAAATTTGGTAAAAGTCAAAAAGCACTTTTTATCAAGTTTGATCCGGCTTACAAATTTGACGATGCATATGATCTTCTGACGAATTTAACAAGTGCAGGTGTTGAGTATACTGGACGTACTACAGAAATGCATGATACGATTCAGCCTCGCTACAATGCTGTCATTTATAAAGAAGATTTTTCAGAAGAAAATTTAGATAAAAAAACACGTCAATTTATTCGTAAAGCACGCAATTCTTATCCAGAAGTTACTTTTGGTGGAAAGGAGTTAGTTCCTGTTTTTGCTGAATTGATGAAGAAGACAGAAGCACGTAAAAACGTAAGTCTTCGTAATGCTGATTATTATACAAAACTTTTAGACACCTATGGCTCGGATGCTTTTATTACTTTAGTAAAATTTAATATGGCTAAGGTAAAAAAAGATATGGAAGCAAATGTTGAAAAGATTAAAGATAATCAAGCAAAAGCCAAAAATGAAAAACGCTTAAAAACTTTAACTGAAGAACTTGCTATTGCTGAGAAAAACGTTGCGGACATTACGCAGTTTATCGCAGAAAAAGGAGAGATTATTCCGGTAGCAGGAACTTTATCTATCAATGCTTTTGGCGCTGCTGAAACCCTTTATGCTGGGACAGATACAGCATTCCAAAAATATTATCCTTCTTATCTAGTATGGTTTGAAACAATTCAACATGCATTTGAAAATGGAGCAAATACTTTGAATATGGGTGGCCTTGAAAATTCCCTTTCCGAAAAAGATGGATTATTGAAGTTTAAAAAGCACTTCAATCCACGTATTGAGGAATATGTAGGCGAGTTTGACCTCCCTGTAAGTAAACTTCTTTATAAAATGGCAAACGCCATGTATATGCGTCGAAAGACCAAACATTAAGAACAAGAGAAAAAAAGTTTACAATATATTGTAAACCACTATACATTTTGGAGAAAAATGTTATAATGAATATTAGCTATTAGGGAAGGATGGCGTTTTTCGCCTGTAAACTTGTAAACATGGAATTCAAGCATGATACTGTAATGCTACACGAAACTGTTGATATGCTTGAGGTGAAACCTGATGGCATCTATGTGGATGCAACTCTTGGTGGTGCAGGTCACAGTGAATATCTTTTGAGTAAGTTGACAACAGGTCATCTCTACGCATTTGACCAAGATGATACTGCCCACGAAAATGCAAAGGTTCGTCTTAAAGCTGCTTTGGCAGAAAACAAGGTGACATTGATAAAGAGTAACTTCCGCTACTTACGTTCAAGTCTTGCAGACTTAGGAGTTACAAAAATTGATGGTATTCTTTATGATTTAGGTGTCTCAAGCCCACAGTTTGATGACAGCCAACGTGGTTTTTCTTATAAGAAGGAAGCACGATTAGATATGAGAATGGATCAATCTCAAGCACTTTCTGCATATGAAGTTGTAAATGATTATCCTTATGAGGATTTGGTACGCATTTTTTACCGCTATGGTGAAGAGAAGTTTTCAAAGCAAATTGCTCGAAAGATTGAACAAGCACGTAAGCTTCAACCTATTGAAATGACAACAGAGCTGGCGGATATCATCAAGTCAGCACTTCCTCAAAAAGAGCTCAAGAAAAAAGGACATCCTGCCAAGCGTATTTTTCAAGCAATCCGAATCGAAGTAAATGACGAACTAGGAGCAGCTGAAGAATCAATAGAAGAAGCGATTGATCTGCTTAACGTTTCTGGACGAATAAGTGTGATTACTTTCCATTCTTTAGAGGATCGTTTAACGAAAACAATTTTTAAAGAATACAGCACAGTTGATGTGCCGAAAGGACTTCCTATGATTCCGAAAGATATGGAAGCAAAACTCAAGTTAGTCAATCGTAAGCCCGTTCTTGCGAGTGAAGAAGAACTTGCTTTTAACAATAGAGCGCATAGTGCTAAGCTTCGTGTGGCTGAAAAACAAAAAGATTAAAACCGATGAAAAAGGAGAGAGGAGAGAAAAATATGGCAGCGCAACCTAAAGAATATTTTGACATTGAAACAGCGGCCAAAAAGGACAGCTATGCGATTTCAAAAGACTCATTAGCACCAGAAGTTTTGGCCAAAAAGTTCAAAAGATTTTCTGGGGTTGAAAAAGTATTTTATCTTTCTATGGTAGTCGTAGCCTTGATGCTTGCGGTTACTCAACTCTTCATTCAAACAAAAACGCAAGAAATTGAAAGTAGTACCTTGCACTATAACAGTCAAATTACTGTTAAAGAGCAAAAAAATTCTGAGTATGACCAGAAAATTCAGGAGTTAACATCCCAAGACAAATTACAAAAAGTTACGGATAAGTATGGTATCTCCTACAATTCTGATAATGTATTGAAAGCGACAAAATGAAAAATATTTTTCGAATAATTACTCTCCCTTTCAGACGTATTTCGAAAAAAGCGAAAAAAAGTCATCAAAGACCTGAACAAAATCGTAAACATGTAGGTAAAAGTCTATTTGTAGTAGCTATTGCTCTGTTTGCGATTTTTATATTTCGCTTTGTCTGGATTATTACAGTGAATCAAATCGGTGGTGTAAACATCTCCGAAATGGCTAAGACGAACTATTTAAACACAACGACTGTTTATGCTAAGCGAGGCACAATTTTTGACCGAAATGGTGTGCCACTTGCAGTTGATGCAAGTGATTACACGATTTATGCTGTGCTCGATAAGACACAAGTCGACAATAACAATAATAAGCTTTATGTTGATGAGGCTGACTTTCCGAAAGTTACAGAATTTCTTAATAAAGAATTGGGAATTGACAAGGAGTTGATTGAGCAACAACTCAATTCTGGAAAAGCTCAAGTCCAATTTGGTTCGGCAGGAACAAAGATTCCTCTCGCCAAAATGGAAAAGATAAAAAAAGATGCAGAGAATGCTGGATTAGTAGGTATTGGTTTCACACCTAACTTGACACGTTCTTATCCAGAACCAAATTACGCTTCACAATTTGTAGGTATAGCTTCTTTGAAAACACCTGGGGATTCTGCCTCTGGTTTGGTTGGAATCAACGGCTTAGAAGCCTCGTTTAATGATGTTCTCAGCGGTACAAATGGTGAAGAAACTTATGAGAAAGACCGTTATGGTCGCCCATTACCAGGAACAACAACAGTAAGCAAGCAGGTAAAAAATGGTCAAGATCTTTATACAACCTTAGATGCCCGTTTGCAAGGTAATCTTGAATCACTGATGGATACAGCTGTAGAAAAGTCAGGTGGTCAGCAACTTTCTGCCACACTGATGGATGCACATACAGGTGACATCTTGGCTACAACACAGCGTCCAACAATTACCGCCAATAACTTTAATGATAAAGCAGCGCGGGAACAGCCACATTTCACAGAGAACAGCATGCTTTACCAGTCACAATTTGAACCTGGTTCTGTTATGAAAACTTTCTTGATGGCTTCAGCTTTGGATAGTAATAAAGTGGATCTGAATGCCTCTTACTACCGTCGTGTCAATCTCTATGATGTCGTTATTAATGACTGGGATGCCAATGAAAGCGAAGATGGAACTTTTAAACTTCCATCAACAGTTACTTTTGCTGAAGGATTCAAGATGTCTAGTAATGCTGGAATGACACGGATTGTTCAAAATATGGGTAGCGACCTCTGGGACAGCTACTTGCGCCGCTTTAAATTTGGTGTTCCAACCCGTATTGGGATGGGTGGAGAACAGTTTGGTGCTCTTCCTGACGATAACCCAGTATCTCAAATCCAATCTTCATTTGGGCAAGGTATCAGTACAACACAAATTCAACTTCTACGTGGTTGGACAAGCTTTGCAAACAAAGGAGAAATGCTTGAACCTCATGTTGTGAATAAAATTGTAGACAAAGATAAAAATACCTATTTGCAAAGTAAGGCAGAAGTTGTTGGACGTCCGGTGTCCGAAGATGCGATAAATAAAACAAAAGATTTGATGGTAGGTGTTAATACTGACCCAACATGGGGAACTTCTTATCTGACAGTAGAATCGCAAGGGCATGAACCTGGCCCGCTCTTCATGGTTAATGGCAATACAATGGCTGTCAAAACAGGTACAGCACAGATTGCATCGGATACAGGTGGCTATATGAAGGGAATGCAAGATAATATTTATTCTGCAGTTGCCATGTATCCACCAGAGAATCCAGATTTCATTTTCTATATGAATATCAAAATTCCATCAAGCACTTGGTCATTGACTTATATCTCAGATGTTGCTAATTCTTTGATTACGCGCGCAGAGCAAATAAAAAACCAAGAAGCAGCTCCACAGGATACTTCAGGTCTGAAGGCTGGAAAAGTTACTCTCGAAGATTACACAGGGAAATCTCCAGGTAACGTTTCAGATAGTCTACGTCGTAATCTTTTAGCACCGATTGTGATTGGTCAAGGTACAAAAGTAACCAAACAATCTGTAGCTAAAGGGCAAGAAGTTGGGGCAAATACACCTGTCATGCTTCTTACTGATGGCGATCATATCATGCCAGATATGTTTAAATGGTCTAAAGAACAAGTTGAGCAACTCGCAAAATGGTACAATCTGAAAATTGAATATCAAGGTTCTGGCGACCATGTGAACACACAAAGTGTGGGAATGGGAACCAAACTTAAAGACAATCAAACAATCACAGTCACAATGAATTAGGCGAAAATTTTCGCCTCTTTCAATTTTGAGCTGAGTAAGCTCTATAAATAAAGGAAACAAAGTTTCTAAGTAACAGTCGGAGGCACTATGTTAATCACTGCATTTTTAGCAGCTCTAGTCGCGTTGGTTTTGACCGCAATTGGAATACCACGCTTTATTATGTTTTTTCATAAGAAAAAACTTGGGGGACAACCCACTCTTGAAGAAGTAAAACAACATGCAAGTAAGTCAGGCACACCAACCATGGGAGGTCTTGTATTTGTAGTTGCAGCCCTCCTAGTTTCAGCAGTATTTGCTCTGATTTTTGCACAATTTACTCCTATGTTCATCACAGCATGGTGGGTATTAGCGATGTACTCTCTGATTGGTTTCTTAGATGACTTCATGAAAATCTTTAGCCAAAAAAATCATGGCGGGCTTAAAGCCAGTCATAAACTCTTAGCCCAAATAGCCACAGGTATTGTTTCTTATCTTATCTTGATGCAGGTGGATAGTACAAATGTACTTAATATCTTGGGGTGGAAAATTGATTTAGGATGGTTCTTTGCAGTTTTCATTATCTTCTGGCTTGTAGGTTGGTCAAATGCCGTGAATCTTACAGATGGTATTGATGGCTTAGCCAGTATCACAGTGGCTATCTCTCTCAGCGCATATGCTGTAATTGCAGCTGCTCAAGGACGATATGATGTCCTACTTATCATTCTTTCTGTCATTGGTGGTTTGATTGCTTTCTTTTTCTTCAACCACAAACCAGCAAAGATCTTTATGGGAGATGTGGGAAGCCTTGGTTTAGGAGGTTTTATAGCCATCGTTTCGATTCTTTTACATGTCGAATGGACGCTCCTTTTGATTGGCTTTATCTATATCTTAGAAACCGTTTCTGTTATGATGCAGGTTTCGTACTTTAAAGTAACACATGGTAAACGTATTTTCCGTATGACGCCGATTCACCATCATTTTGAACTTGGTGGCTTCTCTGGTAAAGGAAAAGGTTGGAGTGAATGGAAGATTGATATTGTCTTTTGGTGTGTGACAGCACTTTTATCTATTTTAGCTTTAGTCATTTATTTTAATATATAAAAAAGAGGGAGGTATTTCCTCTTTTTTTGTCCTCTATTTAAGTTGAGTGCATTTTAAGATTATAATTGTATAATTTTAATTATATTAAAAGGAGCCTATGCTCCTTTAATTTTATTTGCAACCGTAAGTGGGAAGGGAAACAGAGTATTTTCTAAAGCTGATAAATTTCGCAGCCTCTGGTATAATAGACATATGTGAAAACTCTTTCAAGAATGGAAATGAATATGAATAAAGAAATAAAAACGACCCGCTTTGAAGTTGAAGAGTTTGAGAAACTCAAGCGAAATTTGGTGAAATACGAATGTGCTTTGGCAGTCATCATGACAGAGCTTTCTAATCTTAATGCTTATTACAATGCTTATGAACCTGTTAACCCGATAGAACATATAAAGCAAAGAATTAAATCGCCAGAAAGTATTGCAGGCAAGTTGAAGAAAAAAGCCTTACCTGTAACGGCAGAAGCAGCTGAAAAAAATCTTTCAGATATAGCCGGTGTAAGAATTATATGTGCTTATGCCAAAAATATTTATGAAATCGTAGAAATCATTAAAAATCAGGAAGCTTTCAATGTAATCAGTGAAAAAGATTATCTTAATCATCCGAAGCCGAGTGGTTATCGTTCTTATCATATGATACTAGAAGTTAATCTTGGCCCGCTTTTTAATAATGAAGCTCGTCGTGTCGAGATACAACTACGCACATCGGCAATGGACTTTTGGGCGACATTGGAACATAAGGTTCGCTACAAATACGGCGGTGAAATGCCAGATCACTTAAGTAATGAATTGCAAGTATGTGCTGAGCAGATTCACGCATTAGATAATCGAATGTATTTGATTCATGAACTGGTAGACATGATTAATGAGGAGGAAATATAATGAGTAAAACAATATATATTGCGGATGACGATGATAATATTCGCTTAGCAATCAAAGCTTTTTTGGAAAAAGAAGATTTTAAAGTAGAGGACTTCTCGACTGGTGATCAACTCTTAGAGCGTTTTAATGAAGAGCCAAGTGATTTTGTTATTTTAGATGTGATGATGCCTGGCTCTAACGGATTTACAATCTTGAAAGCTTTACGTGCACAAAGTATCGTACCCATTATTATGTTGACAGCTCGAGACAGTGACTTAGACTATGCGACAGGATTGGATTTGGGCAGTGATGATTACTTCACTAAGCCTTTCAGTCCGATGGAGTTGGTGATGCGTGTTAAAGCTATTTTCCGTCGAATCGAGTTTGAAAAACAAAAAAATGAAGAAGCAGAGTAAGGAGCGATGATGATTAGGAGAAAACCTCTCAGCATCAAGACGCGCTTGCTTCTGACAAATATTGGTTTTGTCTTCTTTGCTTTTCTGTGGATTATCCTCATTTTTAATATCTTGATAAACAGCTATATTAGCAATTCGGCCTCACGGCAGTTATCTCAAGTCAGGATTTATCAAGCACAAGTTACTCCACCCTCAGGAAGTACCTCTGCGGACTTAGAAGATGCACCTCGTGGAAGCTTTAATACTCACCCCGTTGCTTTTAATATCAATGATAATTATGAAGTACAGGATTTGGAAAAAGTTGGTAACTTTGAGAGAGAGACAGCAAATAATATCGCACAAGCTTTAAAAAATCAAAAAGTTCCACTGAGTAAGGTAAAAAATTATCGTCTGGATACGTCAGGAAGTACCTTTTATATTGAAACCATTCGTCAAAGTTCTGGAGAGTATCAAGTCCTATATGTGGATATCACCGGGATTATTAATTTTACAAACTCAGTTAACCTGTTCTTGGTCTCTGTTGCCCTAGCTGTCATTGTCATCCTTAGTCTAGCCGTTACTTTTGTAACGCAGCGCTTGATTAAGCCTTTATCAATTTTAGCGAAATTTGCGACACGTATTGGCCAAGGAGATTTTACTGAATATCAAGGAACATTTCAGGACCGTGAGTTGGCTACTTTAGCACATAATATGAATGTTGCTGCTCGGCAATTGGATCATAACGATAAAAACCAAAAACTCTTCTTTCAAAATGCCTCGCATGAACTTCGGACCCCTTTAATGGCAATAAAAAGTTATGCTGAGGGGATTTCCTATGAGGTGATGGACCCCAAAAAGGCAAGTGAAACAATACTTTATGAGACCGATCGTATGAGTGAGCTAGTAGAAGATCTTCTAACTCTCTCACGCTTAGACAGCCTAAGTGTGCATCAAGAGCTTGTTTACCAAGATGTTCGTCTAATCATGAAAGATATTGCGAAAGAGCAAGAGATATTTGCTGAGCAAAAAGGCATTAAACTCACAACCGTTTTTGATAAAAAAGCGGTGATGCTTCCATGTGATTATAAAGCGTTACGGCGCGCCATAAGCAATCTTGTTTCCAATGCTATGCGGTATGTCGAAACAGAAATTGTACTTACCTGTACAAAAAAAGATGGGGCAGTGATTATTTCGGTAGCTAATGATGGCAGTGGAATTGATCCTGAAACCTTGCCGCATATCTTCGAGCGTTTTTATAAAGGTGCTGGTGGTGTTCATGGAATTGGTTTAGCGATTGTCCAAACGATAGTCGAACAACACCAAGGGCAGGTATCTGTTGAAAGTGATGAACACCAAACGACTTTTACAATGACTTTTACTAAAATGCCAAAGAAAGCTCTTGAAAAGAAAGCATAAATTTGGTAGAATGTTATAAGTGTCAATTTGGCATAAATAAAACTGTTTATCCGCTGGGCCAATGGCTTTATTGATGAGCAAAAGGAGAAAAAAATGTCTATTTCATTGATTGATTCTATCAATGCAGGTCAACTTCGTTCAGATATCCCTGAATTCCGCGCTGGAGACACTGTACGTGTTCACGCTAAAGTTGTCGAAGGAACTCGCGAACGTATCCAAATGTTCGAAGGTGTTGTTATTGCACGTAAAGGTTCTGGTATCTCAGAAACTTACACTGTTCGTAAAATCTCAAACGGTGTTGGTGTAGAACGTATCTTCCCACTTCACACTCCACGTGTTGAAAAAATCGAAGTTATCCGTCACGGTCGTGTGCGTCGTGCTAAACTTTACTACTTGCGTGCATTGCAAGGTAAAGCGGCTCGTATCCCAGAACGTCGTAAATAATTTTGACTTGTCTAACCGCTCTGTTGAGCGGTTTTCGTTTTTCTTTGAAGAAATTATTTAGAGCTATAAATAGGCTCGAAATAAAAAAAGGGGGGCAAAAAGGGGGCAGTTTTAAATTAACCCTTGTATTTCAAAAGAAAATCGTGATATAATAAGTGTAAAGAAAAAGGACTTGCGTTAACAAGTCCAATGTAGCCGATTAAAAGTCGGTGGCAGTATTGGGTCAAAGAACCGTTACTCTACCAAAGTTAGACGGTTCTTATTTATTTGACAAAACAATTATTCATGGTATAATGATTGTAGCGAAGTGAATAGCACTGGTATAAGACACGAAATAAAAAAACGAGGACGGCAATCCTCGTTTTTTCTTTTGTTAGCAGCGACAACTAACTCATTATGTTGACAAAATAATCAATTATGCTATAATAGTATTAGCAAAACAAAGTATGAAATTTGAAAGCATCAAATCAAAAACCATAGGATGGCAGTCCTATGGTTTTCTTTTGTTGGTATGCAAATCCCAACTCAGGTTAGACGGCACTACTTCTTGCTGTCTTTCTTGTCTAACCAATTAGAAAATAACTTTACAGTTATTCCGACAAAGATCGGCGCAGCAAGGTAATAAAGTATGAAATTGAGCATCAAATCACCTCCTCCCATTTCAATCTAGGATTCGGCAAGTGCCAAAAATATTATACCATAAAAGAAAACTTACTAGAGTAGCTCCAGTAAGTTTTTTGTTTTTTCCTTCATTTTTCCAGTAATATGTAAATAAATATCTTGAGTTATTCCGCTATTTTCATGTCCTACCCTTTTTTGAATTTCGTATATGGGAACTCCGATTTCAGCTAATTTTGAAACGTGAGTGTGTCTAAAAATATGTGTGGATATTTTTTTGTCTTTAGAGAACCCCATTCGCTCTTTATGTTTTCGAAAGTAAGTATTAAGTGCTGAAACTTGGATAGGAGTTCCTTTTGAAGTCGAGAAGAGGAAATCACTATTTTGAGAAAGCTTAAGTGCTTCATGATAAATTTCTATTGCTTTTGAGTTTAAATCAACTTCACGAAAGCCTGCTTTGGTTTTGGTTTCGTTTGATTTATCTTGTTCAGCTATATTCTTCCCATGATATTGTAAAGTTCCATTCACTTTACAATATTGGGCATCTTCAGTGATAATGACATCAGTTTTTTTCATGGCAAGTCCCTCACCGCCTCGAAGGCCGTTTAAATATAGCCACTGACAAAGAAGGTAGTAGCGGTAGTTATGTACTTTTAAATATGACATAAATCGTTCTAACTCGTCATCTTCAAAAAAGAATTCGGTAACTTTTGTTGTCTCTTTCTTTTTTCGAGGAATTTTTATATTCGCTACGGGGTTATTTTTTGCGTGGCCATGTGTGATAGCAAAATCAAAAATCTTATTCAAGCGACTCTTTAAAGTTGTAGCGTAGCTTTGTGAAATACCATCGTTTTTAAACATTAACTCTTCTATTTTCTTGTTTAAAAATATTGGAGTTATTCTATGTACAATTGCATCAGCACCGATAATTTCTTTCAGAAGATTAAGATGAGACTCAACAGAAACAAGTGTGCTGGAGCGTATTTGATGTTTATATACTTCTAACCATTTTTCTGTTAGTTTTTCAAAAGTTATTGGAATGATTTCTTTGGTTTCATCGGTTTGTTTTTCAGATATTTTTGAAAGTAAAATTTTTTGTGCTTTGCTTCTTGTCTCTCGTGTGTTTTTAGGAAAGGTTGTTGAAACTTTTTTCTTTTTACCTGTTAAGTTATCAACATATTGTTCACAGAATTTAAATTTACCATTTGGGGTTGTTTCTATCCACATTTGAAATTCACTCCTTTTTCATGTAAAATAGAGTATAGGAAAACACACGTTTGACGTGTTATTTCTGTCTTTGACTCAAAGTCGCCCCTCGTCGCCAAACTTGGGCGGCTTTTTTTGGTTATTTGGTGAAAAAATTTTTTATTATTGTTGAAATTATCGCAATAATAACTCCGGTTCCAATAATTCCCATTATCCACCAAATTAATTTGGTTAAGGAATCTATTTTAGAGTTTAATGAATCAAATTTTCCCTCAATTGTAGCATTCAATGTATTAATTTTTTCGTCAACTACATCGAATTTTCCATCTATTTTAGAAGTTAGGGTATTAAATTTTTCATCAATTATTTTTGATTGTGAATCAATCTTTCCTTCAAGTTGGCAAATTTTATTGTCAATTTGTGAATTCAACAGTTGTGTTTGAAGTTGTAATTCATCTTTTGTTACGTATTTATCGCTCATATTATCTTCCCCATCTTCATTCATGTCAATTCCCATTTTAACATTTGGGTTTGGTGAAGTAAATATTTTTTGTTCATCGTACCCATTTATTGCGATAATACTCCTATTTTCCATTTTCCCCTCCAAGTTTCAGAGATAATTCCTTGGTATCTTGAACAACTCCACCACTTTTATTAGGGTTAGAATCCAATACCCTGAGTAAAATTGTTTGTACTTTAAATTCTTTTATTTCGCCTGTTATAAAATCAAGATTTAATGTCATAGGTATTTTTTCCTCTGGATTAAGGGGTTTTTGGTATCCAAAGGGAGGAGGCGTTCCTTGCCAGATTACATTATCTTCAGTATCTTTTACAACAAGGGCTATGGTATATGGTTTAAACGGTTCGAGATTTGATAAAGAAAAGTGAATCAAAGTGAAAACAGAGCCGTTTTTAATTTCAAAAAGTTTTCCTTTGTTATTCTTTTGAAATTTTGCGGATTCTATCTTTGCATGTCGTTCAAATTGAGTTATCCTTTGATACTCCTGCATGAATTGATGTGTATTCATATTTCTCCTTGCCTTTTTAACGTGGATAGTGCACGTGTTTTTTTGTTATAATATTTTTTGGCATCTCCTTGCCTAGAGAGGAGGTGAATAAATTGTTAGAATTCGTACAACAGCTAATATTTGCAACTGCACCTGTAATTATTGGCATCATTCTTAAAAATTGGCTCGACCGTAAGAATGATTAATCTAGGCAGGATAGCCAACACAACGCTTTTAAAGTGAAAAAACACCCCTAACTGCTCGAACAGTTAGGGGTGTTGTGTTAGAATTCGTCTTCTAAAATAATTTTATCATAAATCCCCTAATTGTCAAATCAGTCAAATTCTGCGTTGTCAATTTCTTCAGTGAAATTGTCTAAGACTTCTAATTCACTTATTTTGTTGATCCATTTTTCTCTTTTTATTTGAGGAGCATCAGTTCGTTTTGTTTGTACTTTCTTTTTTACATTGTCATAAAGATTTTGAAGAGAACTGTTCCAAGCTTTTCTTACTTCGGAATTTATTTGTGAACGAGTGAGAATAATCTTCTTTTTAGAATTTCTGGCTTGTGTTTGGAAATAGTTTGTCATTTTTTCATGAAAAAGAGTTTTAGCTCTACAGTTTTCTTCTATGTACTCTTTAAATTCGTAGAAGTCCATAAGTAATCCTTTCTTGTTAAAAAATAATAAAAGCGTCTAGAATAACTAGGCGCTTTTAACACAACTTAGAAAAAATTATTCTATTCATTAAAGGATGAATATATTTACAAAAATATTCTATAAAAAATTTTTTCTCTTGTCAAAAGTTGCCGTCAAGTTTATAAATTTTTATTTATATTAATTGTTTAAAGGGCATTCCAAATCGCATAATCAATTTCTTCTTGAGCTATTTGGAGATTTTCAAAAGTATTTCTTAATCCAAGGCAAGTACAAAGTTTTTCAGGAGTTGCCCAAACATGATTATAATCGTTAGCTTCTACGAATTCAGGAGCTTTCTTACGAAGCAAAAAGCGATTAGCTTTCGCTTCATTTCTGCAATGTTCAAGATGTTTTAAACACTTATTTACTTGTATTAAAGTCCTTCCAGATACAAGATGCCCTATTTCATGGAGAGCTACATGATCGATGCATTCTTCTAGTACATTAATACGTACACCAATTGCCCCATTAGGAAATTCAGGGCATTTAGGGATAAAAATTCCTTTTTTGTTAAATTCAACCGGGAGCCAAAGAAATTCTATTCCTGTTTCTTTTAAAATTTCTTTATAACTCATGGCTATTTTCCTTTTGGATTATCTCGATTTTCTAAATAAGCAGCAATTACTCCTCGGAGAATTGCTTTATCTTGAGTAGTCAAGGGTGTACCTTCGAAAGCTTCTGCATGATCAATTGCTTCTTCGAGTTCTGTAGAAAATTGTTTTTCAAATTGTATGTTTTCCTCGCGTCCTAATAGGTAGTCAACTGAAACATGGAAGTAGTCAGCAACTTTTGCTAAATCACTTGCTTTAGGATTGGTTTTTTTCCAGGTATAGAATAAATTTTCGCTAAAACCCAGTTCAATTGCTAAATCTTTCATAGTTATATGCCTACTTTTAGCTAAGTTTTTTATATTTTCAAATACTGTCATATCACTCTTCCTATAAAATAAATTATCGAAAGTACAAAAACTTATAGCCATCGCTTGACAAAAATAATAAGATTTTATAGAATTAGTTTTGTAAAGATAAGTTAGTCTTTCAGTTAGCGAAAAGACCTATAAAAAAGCACTATAAACGCTCCGCCAAGAATGTTTTATAAGCTTTTATTAGGTGTTTTAACTATGCATTAATTGTACAAGAACTTATAGTTTTTGTCAAATGCAAACTATAAAAAGCTAACTTTTTCTTATACAAAAATATACTAAACGAGCGAACGAACATAGCGATATTTAGTACGGCGGACGGAACGATGTTGCAACTGTAGGTACACGGCGTATTCACCTCGACGTAAGTAGTGAGTTTGGTAAATGAAAAAGCCCCAGTGGGCGGAAAGTTATGATACGTGGCACTAGCCACAGGGAAGACTATTGGCGAAGAGGTTCGATTCCTCGTCTTCCCATACTGCGAAAGCAGAATAAATTTCTTGAAAGGAGTAGTCATATGCCAACAAGTGATAATGGCTTAAAACTTGTTAATTCTTTTATTGAAGAAACAGGAATTGAAAAGATGAGTTTAGCAGCCAAATATGGTGTAGCTAAAAATGTGATGATTGATATTTTGTCAGGACGACTTCAATCACCTAAAGCACATCAAGTTATCTTGAAAATTATTGATGATTTTAAATTGCGATAAGAAAGGAACAGTGATGGCTTTAAATTTAGGTGATAAAAATTGGTTAACAAAAGCCCAGTTCAAATCTGAATTTAATTTAGGAGAATCAACTTACCAAACAAGAATGCGGAAGATGACCGCAGGCGATTCAAAATTTAAACATGGATATGCCAAAGTTAGTAATAAAGAAGTATATATCAATCGAGAAGTATACAATGCTTGGCGAAGTGCCGAAGCTGAAAAAAATATCTTTTGGGTTGATTATTAGAAAAGGAAGGAAAATAAATGTTAATCGCAGATCAATTCGAAACGAGAGACGGTCGTATCGTAACGAAATTTCTTATTTCGAAGCGTTGGGAAGTGTATACGGGCAAAGTTACACGAACATTTGACGATGCCATTGATTACCAACGCTATATGACAAAATAAAAAAGCCCTTAGCAGGAATTAGGGGGAGAGGAGAAAAATATGAAAACATTTGAAGAAAAACTTGTAGAAATTTTAGAAAAGGTAGAAAACAAAGAAAACAAAGAAATTACACCAATTGAATACGCATTAAGTAATGAGCCAAGTAAAACTAAAGGAAAAGTTAATCAATTAGTTACTTTTATGTATGAAGCTGATGAACCAGTTCCTGAGCTAGAAAAAGAAAACCCATCACACAAGTGATAGGTTACATAGTTAGAATCTTGAAAGATTTAATAAATTATTTTATAGGGTTTGCTTAGATTATAGCAAAAACCATTGCTCTTTGACAACTGAATAGCCGTTTTTATAATTACTTTCCGAAATGTTTCTTTTCTTGTAAAGAAGATTTAATAATTAACGCCTTGCTTTATTCTTGGCAT
>ERZ1034865.910-NODE-910-length-15202-cov-14.846900_pt1 | contig 15202 bp, 9 predicted proteins | sample MGYA00520632_ERZ1034865 | MGnify/ENA primary metagenome ERZ1034865 (study PRJEB33766, sample SAMN09781738) | gut metagenome | biome: gut microbiome | host: Homo sapiens | place: Madagascar | study: EMG produced TPA metagenomics assembly of the PRJNA485056 data set...
AGATACAGAAGGACACCTGAATAAAAGTAAAAAGCACTATATAGCCCCTATTTCTAGAAGTTTTCGATGTAGTTACGAAGCGAAAAATGCTCATTTTTAATGCCTACTTTATCCTTATACAAGAACAACTTTTGCTTGATAGCTTTCTCGCTCACACAATAGATAGATGCTAAAGTCTTTTGCGATAACTTTAAACGCAACAGCAGCATTAATCGCACGTCAGCATTGGACAAATTAGGATGCTCTTTCTTTAGTCTCGACACAAACAAATCCTCTACACTATCTAAGAAGACTTCTAACTCTGTCCAATCATTATCAGAAAGCACAATATGCTTGCCCTCATTGGGAACTATGGAGTCTAATTTTTCAACAACCTCAATCTTCTTCTGTAAATAGTTACGTATTACAGACAATTGTACATCCCTATGAGAGAGTTCTTCTTGGTGTAATTTCTCCATCATTTGCTGCTTTTGGCTGAATATTTCCTGTTCATGAGCTATGCGAGCTAATGACAGTTTTCGATACGACCAATAAGCATACAAGACAAACAAAATAATTATCAAGCCTAAAAATACGATCAATCCAAATACCCATCGCTGCACTTCTGCCTTTCCTTGCATTTTTGCCCTTTCACTTTCTTTCTTCAAAAAAGAAGAATAATAGGAAATCTTGGCTTTGGATGCTGTTCGGTACATTTCTTGCAAGTAACAACATGCAGAATCACTAAAGGTTTTAGCCATCTTATAATCTTGGGCTTTCGTAGCAGCTTGGCTTCGAGTATAAAACACAGAATAATAATCTTCTGCTGTTTTTGGCGTTGTTTGCTTCAATATTGCAAAAGCTTGCTTTATGGAATCTACAGAGATATAAACAGAAGCCAACATCAGCTGACAAGAAAATCTATCATTACCATTCAAGTCATAAGCTTGCCGAGCATAAAGCAGACAACTATCCTTTTCTCCCATTTCCTCAAATGTACTCGCTAGATTTTGTCTTACATAAGACAATAAGTTATTATCGTCTACAGACATCGCCAAACTATATGCCTTTTTCTCTTCGTTCAAAGCTTGTTTCAAACTATCAACAAAAAAGAAATTCTCTCCTAACCTCAAATGCGCAGCCACCTTATTATATATAGATACATTTGGCATGGACTCATACATCTTCACCAAAGCTTTAGCATAGTTCAAAGCTTTGTAAGGTGCCAGCTGTTCTTCTACTTCAATCAGCTTATCCAATGCCAAGCATTTTAAATTCATATTATGGAGGCTGTCAGATATGGAATAGGACTTTTCTAAACAAGCCTTTGACTGCTCCATACTATCATTCAGCAAAAAGTATTTTCCCATATAATACAAGGTTGTAGCATAAAGCGAATCGTCCTGATGTTCTCCATACCAATCATACGCTATGCGAATCAAGGAATCGTTATCTACATCCAAGCCCGACTTATCTTGTGCCATATAATAAATGAGGGCATACTTCGCCATATCTTTATCTGAGAGTTTACCTTGATTGATACGGTTCAAAAAGGCCAAGGCACTATCTGGCTTAGACTCTGCCAACGTATAAGCCAAATCTAACTCTCTCTTATGACTTTGATAACATGATACCAATACCGAAAGCATCACAAAATACAATATCGTAAACAAAATACTTCTTCTCATATTTTAGTATAATTACATTCTGGGCGCAAAAATACAAAATATTTTTCAATAATAGAACTAAATAGGGTCTAAAATACAAAGTCTGCAGAAAAGCACAATATAACTGATTATCAGGTATATATATTATGTTTATAACAAAAGGGGGTCTAAATAATAGTAGTATTTTCGCATTACCAACCTTTCTGCATCAGATAACAGAATCTCACGCTTTGTTTGCCAGGAGGCATTATGTTAACGAAACCAACTCATAGTTTTATGGCTCCTAAGTCTATGAGTTCCGAGAAGAAAAACATAGAGTTAAAAAGCAAAGAAAAAATAACACGGACAAATTGTCCGGCAGTCTATAAATTACTAATATTTAACCATTTACAAGCACCCGGACAAAAGAGCCGGACAAATTCAATTTGTCCGTGTTCCTCATTTAACTTAATTATTTTAACTTTTTGGTCAAAAACCACCTGTTTTCAGCCTTTCTGCCTGAAAGCAGAAGGCGTTACCCCTCTCATCTTCTTGAAAAACTTGGTGAGATGAGCCTGAGATGAAAAGCCGAAGGTGTTGGCTATCTCCTGCACCGTATGCGTGGTGGTAGAGAGTTCGCGCTCTATCTCCTTCACGATGTATTCATCGATGATTGCCTTCGGTGTCTTGCCGGAAATGCGGCGGGTAACCTGCGCCAGATAACGGCCACTCACATTCAACTGGTCAGCATAGAAATGCACATCGCTATAGGTGCGGCAGAAGTTGTTCACCTGCGAGATAAACTGATTGTAAAGCTCAGAACTCCTGCCCTGCAGATTGCTCTCCCTAACCAGTTCTATATTGATGAAATCCTGCGCCATCGCCAACGCCTCCTCCATCTTCTTGCCCTGATTCAGATAGACGGCAAGGGCTGAAGAGAAACGGTTGATGAGACCATGCGAATTGGCATTGTCGAGGCGATAGATCCGGAGTCCCTGCTTCTCGGCAAGTTCCAGGAGTCGGGAGTTCTGAAGAATGATGTCACTCTCCTTCTTTCTCGCCACAACTACCGAACAGAGCGGCAGCAAGCGGTATTTGATCTGGCTCACCACATCCTCGGTCATCAGCGCATCGCCCTGGCTCGACCAGATGGAAGGAGCATAGATGATGTGTTCGGGACGATACTTGGTCAAGGCATCGATGAGCACATTCAGCGTCTCTACCTTGCGTATCATTCCCACCTTCACGATGTTGGGCTGCATATCGTTCATGATTGCCTCTATCTGTCCGGAAACAATCTCGGCAGGAATATCGAAGAACTCCTGGATACCCAGGGTATTCTGCACGGTGATGCTGGTTATCGCCGAAACGGCATAACCTCCCAATTCGAATATCGTCTTGATATCCGCCTGCACACCAGAGCCACCGGTGCTGTCGGAACCTGTAATCGTTAATATTGGCAACATATCGTTTGAACTTTAATCCTTATACTTTATTCCTTGAACCTATCCTCTACATTTGAGAGTGATGAAAAGTTCGAGGGCAAAGATACAAAAAAAGAGCGAATAATCAGCATGGTTTGCTGATTATTTGCTCTTTGAATTATGCTTTTGCCCTTACAGGGCGACTTTGCCGAGTGCTTGTTCCCCAGGGCGCTGCCCTGGGCTAAGAGCTTCTGCCCTTTCAGAGCGTTTGGGGAAGAATTTATGATAGATTCCCCCGGAGCACCTGGCGGGCTTTATTCTGAAAAATCTTTCGATTCTTTGATAACCTCGGCTGGCACCTCGCTGCAACGCTCGTAGCGGCAGACATCGGTGGCATCATCCTTGCCGGTCCAGATCATGGAACCCGAAGCCAGAAGGCGGGTTACGAGATAGCTCTGGTTCCAGTCGCCCATGCCGTAATCATAGCTTCCGCTGATGATGTAGCCCTGGTAAGGATCGTTCTTGATGGCAAACGAACCCGTGATGTGGCGGCCATACATACTGTCAAACTTCTGATACATCTCGAAAGTCTGCTCCTTGCGGTTGAACACGATGTAGCAGTAAGTACCCTCAGGCACCTGCTCACCATTGTTCCACTCCACCAACTTCCATGTGCCATGAAGATTGGCAGGAGTCACCTCCAGTGCAGGCTCCTCCGGTTCCTCATCATCGCTGCTGCAAGCTGCAAAGCCGCAGGCAAACAAGGCAATCACCAGGAGGGTGAAGAGTTTCTTTAAATATTTCATTGTCTTTATCTTTTCTTGTTTATGAATGAATGGATTACTTATGATAAGGTTCTGGCATCAATGATGCCCAGACTCTGTCATCATTTAATACGGGATACACTCACCTGTATAGTCCTGTCGGACGGGCGGGCATCCAGCCCCTCCAGAATAACAGGAAAGGTGAAGGTTTCAGGCATCGTTGCAGGAATCTTATCCGCAAGGATGGTGATAACGAGGTCAGCCTCATCACCCGGTTCTATCACCTCCGGCTCGGTAGTTAACCGGGCGTATGGAGGAAGAAGCAAACTGGAGATGCGGAGCGGCTTGTCGCCACTGTTGCCGCAGAGGATGCGAGCCGATGGCTGTGTGCCCGGCTTCACCTCCGTGATGCTTGCCTTCGCCTGCTTCAGTCGCAGCGCCCCCATCTTATGCGGATAGCGAGCCCACATATCGGCTCCCGGCAATACCCTACCCGTCAAGGCAAGCTTCACGGCTGGCTGACCCTCTACCTCTTTCAGATAGAGGAAAGCCCCCGTATTGATAGTGCCCGGATAGCGATTCGGGGTGAAAGTAATCTGTACCTGACAGGTATCACCAGGCTTCATCACATCGCCTTTCACATAAGAACTGGTACATCCACAGGAGGTTCTCACCTGTGTGATGTGCAGTATCTTCTTGCTTACATTCTTACCCACAAAGGTAAAGGTGCGAGGCGCATCGTCCTCGGTCATCGTACCAGCATCGATAAGCGGATGTTCAAACCTCAACAATTCTTTCTGGGCATTCGCCACTGTTGGCAAAGCCAAAAGAAAAGCCATCAGCACTGTCTGAACCGAAGCCTGAAACAGCGACATCATGAAAGCAAATTTCTTCATATCCTTTATACCTTATTATATAGTAATCCTTTTTATCAAACTCTCGCTCCGATTACATCCAACCGTTGTTACCGGCGCTCTTACGAACAGTTACTGTCACAGTCTGGCTAGTACCGTCGGCAGCAGTTACGGTGAGCGATGTACTACCCGCAGCGAGACCCTTCACAGTGAGCATCTTGCCATCTACGGTAGCAGAAGCCACGCTGGTATTGGCAACCGAGCAGGAGTAGCCCTCGGTCTGACCTGCGAAATAAGCAGCAAGGTTGAGAGAAGTAGTCTTCTCGATACCCACATACATATTAGGCAGCTTCATCTCCGAACTGAGTTCCTTGTTCTGGATGCCGTTCAAGAGCTGAGCCGCATCAATCAGACCCGCACCCATCTTGCCGATATACTTGGAAAGCTCGATGGTCTCAGGCGAAGCACCCACGGTGGTATGGTTCATGTAATAAATCTTGGTAGCACCATTCTGATAATGGCTATCCAGATCCTTCACCGATTTCTTCATCAGGGAGATGAAGTCGGCTGCACGATAGTGACGGTTCTGCTTGACAGCATAGGCAAGACCCAAGGCAGCCACACCCGATACGTGAGGACAAGCCATAGAGGTTCCCTCCATATAACCGTATGCAGGCTGACCGTTCTTTACCAAAGTAGAGAGCACGGCACCCTTCTGTTCACCAGTCTCAGCCCAATATTCATCCTCAGTCTCACCAATCTTACCATAGTATTCCAGGTCACCGCCCGGAGCACTCAAGGTTACGAGCGAACCGAAGTCGGTATAGCAGGCAGGAGTATAATCGGCAGCCAGCGACGCTACGCTCACACACTTGGAGTAAGCACCAGGGAATGCAGGATTGCCCGCATACTCGTTACCGGCAGCAAAGACAGCAATACCGCCATCGATTACACCATTTGGCGAACCAGCATTGTTGATGAAGTAATCCAGTGCTTCCTTCTCCAGCGGATAGGTCTCAGCCCATTCCTTCTCTGTAGCAGGTCCAGGAGTGTAACCACTCAGCTCGCTACTCTCAGAGGAGTTGTAACCCCAGCTGCACTGCAGGATGACTGCACCGTTATCGGCTGCATACTTGATAGCTCTCGCCTCGCCTGCCAAGGTAACACTGTTCTGACCGGAGAAAATTTGGCAAGACATGATCTTGACACCGGAGTCTAGAGTACCATCACCACCAGCCACACCACTCACGCCGATACCATTGTTGTTGGCAGCAGCGATGGTTCCAGCTACGTGGGTACCATGACCAGAATCATTGGCATCCGACCAGGTGATGTTTCCGCTCTCCTCAACGAAGTTATATCCGTGAAGGTCGCCCTCATAACCATTTCCGTCGCCATCAGCCTTCGCACCCTGGGAAGTTTCTCCCGGATTGCACCACATGTTAGGCGCCAAGTCAGGGTGAGTGTACATCACGCCCTCGTCGAGCACAGCCACGATGATGGAAGGATCGCCTACGCAGGTTTTCCAAGCCTCAACGGCATTCACATCACATCCAGCCTCAGCACCAGCCTGATTATCGTTGAGATTCTCGAAGCCATAGTTGCCGGCGCCCAGATTGCGATAGTGCCACTGATAAGCGAAGCCTGGGTCATCAGGTTCACCAGATGCAGCCGCACGGGTTGCCTTCTGCTGAAGCGCCTTGTCGCTGAGATAGATGCGCTTGCTATCGGTATTGTAGGCACGCTTGATGCGACCATTGGTCTGCACCTTGGTAACTTCGCCCAACTGCTTCAGGCGCTCAGCGGCAGCCTTCAGGTCGGTGCTCTTGTCAAACTTCACGGTGTACCAGAGGTGGAGTCCCGCCTCACGGGTTCTTGCCTCGGTGTTTGCATCAACAGGGAAGACACGCTCGAAACTGTAGCTTCCCAGGATGTCGAGCACCTCGTCCGTAGAAGGAATACCCGAACGGGTAGCCATTCCGGAACGAGTCTTGCTCATTTGCGCCTGGTCGAGAATGCTGCTCATCTCTGGGGCAAACTTGATGAGCAACTCACCAGCCTCTGCATCAGAAGGGATGGTGATGTCTGCCTTGCCCTCAGAAGAGTCGATGGTTGACAGGCTGTCAGAACAGCCTGTCAATGCCAAAGCGACCATTGCTATATAGAAAAACTTTTTCTTCATTGTTTGCTTCTATATTAATTATCTACTTACTTTTCTACTTCTCTTGTACTTGGCAAGTGCCTCTTCGCCAGATTCATCTCCGGCAGCCACGTAGGCACGGTAGTACAATGGATAAGCTACGCCTTTCACTTCCCACTTGGAACCTGGATCCTTAGAACCATAGTAGTACTCTGCGCTATAGGTATCCTCAGCCATGTTGGAGAATCCGGCAGCCTTACCTTCTGTGTTGAAACCACGCTCCGTCTGGTTGAATACCATGGTGGCAGGGCTCCACAGCACCATGCGAGGGTGGAACAGAATCCACTTAGGCACCGCACCCGTGAAGAAGTTGAGGTTGAGCGCCAGAGAGCGGCACTTAGGCAACACACGTGGCACAGACATCGGATAGACATCCTTGTAAACGATGGTGCCATCCTTCTGCTTGCAGGTTACAGGGTTGTTCCACTTAGAGAGCAACCACTTGCAGGTATCACCCACCAGCTTATCCTGCCATTCTGCCTTGTTGGTAGAGAAGTCGGCAGCCGTATAGCGTGTAGGCTTTCCGGCAGCCTCCAAGGCCTCGTCCATCTCCTCATCGGTAGGAAGTTCACCCTCCAGGAAACAGTAAGAAAGCTCCAGGGCTCTCAGGTTGTTCCAGGTAAGAAGCGAGAGGAATGCCTGGCGCTCAGAATATTCGCTGCTGATATTACCATACATACCGATAGGATAAGTATTGTAGATATAGTTGCCGTCGCTATTCTTGTTCAAGCCGCTCATATTGATGCAGACATCGGAACGGCGCTGGGCATAGAGAATCAGCTCCGTGAGGTGAGGGAAGTTCTGGGCATTCACCACCTTGGTGATATCCGACAATCTGTTGAAGTTGTTACTTACCAGATTGAGACTCTCCAGCGACTTACCCAACTTCTTGAAGCCCGCAGGCAACTTAACCAGTCCGAACGCCTGTACGGTAAGATGCTTGAGATAAGCCAGCTCGCAGATGTCCTCGCCGAGTTGCATCTCTCGAAGCTGGTTGTTGTCATTACTTGCCACAGAGAAGCTCTCCAGATACTTCAGGTTCTTCACCTCCTTAGGAAGCGTCTCGCCCGGCTTGAGATTCAGCATGCTGAACTTCACGCTGCGCACACGTCCCACAGCCTCAGGGTGCTGCTTCACGAAGGCATCGGTAGCCTCCCAGAGGGTTACGCTGCTCCAGTTGCGCATGTTGTCGCTTGTATCGTAAGTAGCCATGCTGTTGAGCTTCTGGTTGATCATGATGACCGAGAGAGAGTCACCGGCACGGGTATCCTCAATCTTAGGAGCCGCAGCCTGGCGAACGGTAAGGATCACATCATCCGTCTTGTTGCCGTCAGCATCCACAAGCTCATCTTCTGCATTCACAGGAACGAGATGAACCTTAGCCACACGCACAGCAGGAACGATGTTCATATTCCAGCGGAACTTGAACTTCACGCTGCGAGGACGCGCCTTGCGGTCGAGCACGATACCCAGGTTGGTACCGGTCAGCTTATCCTCGTTCTTGGCGTTCAGGAGCCATCCTTCACGCTCACTTTCGTTCTCCGCCTTCTCGGCATCCGTCATATCGCCCTCGAAGGAATACTCGATGCTTCCGATCTTGCATTCCACATTGGCAGAAATCAGACTTTCGAAAGCACGCTCATCGTATGAGCCGGAGTTACCGATTTCCACAACAGGGTCCTTGATATCAATCTGCTTGCCATAACCAAACTGTACGACCGAGATGGTACGGCGCTGACCGTTATCGCCGATGAAGGCGATGTCGGTGGTACGGCGGCCATTGGTCAAGGTAGAATCTACGATTACCGTAGCTGTGGTAGAACCCACACCGTTGGCAGGAGTCAGCATCAGCCAAGGCTCAACCACGCTGCTCACCCAGTTCTGAGAGGCAGCAATGGCGAGCTGTTCGCGTCCGCCCTCAGCTCCTATTTCTATCTGCTCCTTGTCGATGGCGAGTCCACCAGGGATTTCCACATCATCATTGTCGCTGCAGGATGCGGTCATCAGACCGGCACCGAGAACGAGGAGCCATGTAAGTTTCTTAATATATTTCATATTATCTTACTTCCTTATAGTTTAATTTTCGAGATCCAATGCATCGCAGCCACGGATGTCCTGGGTCTTGTCATAGAACAACTTGTACAAACCTGCCTTGATGTATGCGCAGACGCTGGTTACATCGATAGAGATATTAGGGTTGTCTGAGATGTTCAGGATATACATGTGAGAGGTCAATGTCTCATCCACCTTGCGGATATCGTTGGAACCAATCTGGAACTGAATCAGGCTTGGGCACTTGGTGATGCCTGTTGGCCATGTGCGGAGAGGACGGTTGCCCTGGGCATCGCGCTGATGGTTGATACCGAACGCACGCAGGTTGGCACTGTTCAATGGCTGGGTAGGTACCTCGCTGAAGCAGTTGTAGCTCAGATCAATGTTGGTGATATATGGCATGTTATCGCTCAAGAAGTCGTTAGAGAGAGCTGTCAACTTGTTGAAGCGGAAGTCCATCACCTGCAAGAGATAAGCATACTTACCCTTGATGGAACCCTTAGGGATGCTGGTCATCTGGTTGCCGCTCAGATCGAGGGTAATGATTGGCGAACCGGCAGCAATCAGCTCTGAAGGGAACTTGCTGAACTTGTTGTTGGCAAGCGATACGGTTGAGGCATTGATACCCTTGTAACCGCCTGCGTCATCCACACCCGAAATCTCATTGTTGGAGAAATCTACAGAACCCATCACGTGTACAGAGCTTGCATCAAAGATATTCGGGATCTTCTTCAACTTGTTATAAGAGAAGTTCAGACTCTCTGTATTCTCTGAGAATCCGCACAGGTTGGCAGGAATCTCCTCTATCTGGTTATTGTTGAGATAGAGTGATGAAAGCATGACCTCCTTGGTGAATGGATGTACCTTCTTGATATTGTTGTTGGCAAGGTCGAGCAAGCCCAGCTTCACCATGTTGCGGAGTGCCCATGTGGCAGGGAACTCTTCCAGGTTGTTATAACTCAGGTAGAGAATCTGCAGGGTCTTACCTATCTTACTGGTTGCCATCTGCTCCCAGTCGTCACGCAGCTGAGCTGCCTTGATACCCTTGTTACGTGCCAGATTGAACGCCTGGATATTCGGCAGTTTGTAGTATACATCCGGCAGGCGGGTCAGCTTAGGACAGTTGTAAAGCTCCAGGTCGGTGAGAGTGGTCATCTTGTCCCATGCCTCCTCGGTATATTCCTCGGCAAAGCGATGGTACTCAGAATTCTCATCATCGTAGAACTTGGTACAAACCTCATCCGCAGTGATTGGTGAGTTACCAATATAGAACTGCTGCATCTTGGTCAGGCGATAGATTGCCTTCGAGATACCTGTAATCTTATTGGTAGTCAAACCAATCTGGGCATCCTTCAGCTGGATTCTGGAATCCTTCTTGATGAAGTTCTTGGCATTCTTGCTATCAGAGTTGAAACTCTCCACGATCATCTCCGACATGTGGGCACGTGGGTCATACTTCAGGAACTTATTCTCATAATCATGACGCATTGCCATCTTATGAGCGGCATCCAACTTGCTGGCATCATAGTCTGAGAAGAGGTTGGCCCCAATCTTCTCGTCGTGCGAACCGAAGTTCAACACCTGGAGTTCTGTCAGCTGACCGATGGCATCAGGCACGATACCCTTGGCACCGAAGCCAGCGATGACCAGACCGATGATGCGGCCATTGCTGTTAAGCGTAACGCCAGGCTGCTCACCCCACATATCGAGTTCCTTGTTGAAGTTCCAGTTGGCACCGTGGAAGGTAGCATCACCATAGAAACTCCAGTCCTTGCCCTGCAGAGATTCCCAGATAGCCTTCAATGCCTTGTAGTCCTTGATGTATTCCTTGGTCTCAGAGAGGAGGATAGGCACCTGGGCATTGTCTGTAAGCTTGTTGTCGGTTACCACGAAAGCCTCACCCTTTACCGGCTGAGTCTCGTAGGTAGTCTTCACCGCACCGGTCTTGCCGTATGTAGTATAAGAGGTAACCTGATAGGTACCTGCCGGGAGCCATACGGTAGAATCGCAATGGGCAGTAGCCACATCCATATACTTATCGTCTTCGTTGTCCGGATTCTGATTCTCCTTGCTTCCCTCCTTGTATTTCACCTTCAGGTTGGCGAAGGTGAAGGTTTCACGGGTGAAGAGGTTGGTTACGCTCACATCAATCATGCGGATGCTGGAGAAGAGATACTCCTGTTTTCCGGCACGGGTCTTCTCCCACTGCTTGATGAGGTCGAACTGCACCTTGCCACGCTCTACGGTCTCCACCATCAGGTCCTGCTTGGTCAAGCCGCCTCCCACAACGGTGAAGGTCTCGCCTGCAGAAGAGGCAAGCAGCTCCTCATCTACGGCATCATAGAGATAGAAACCGATGATGGTGTAAGAACCTGATGCCAGCTGCAGCTTATCACTTCTCAATCCATACTCCGCATTCTCGGCATTGTAGGCATTGAGCGACAATGTCTGCGATACGGTTGTACCGTCATGCTCCATCACCACCTTGATCTTCTTGGCATCGCCGAGCTTCTCAAGCTTATCGATGGCAGCAGCACGGGTGGCTCTCGACGAAACCTTCTTGGAGAGCATGAACTGCACATAACCGTATGTGCCGTCCCAGCCCTCGGTGTTATCGTCGGAGCAGCTTGTCACTACCAGGGTCATCATTGTAACCAGGAGCAACAGGAATGCCTTGCTATATCTTTTGAATTTCTTCATTACTTTCTCTTGCTTCTAAATCCCATATTATTGATAAAGACTACACGCTTGCAAGCGCCCTGGGCATCGTTGAATCCTGCGAAGATAGGGAACTTGAGTCCATCTACGTTCATTCCTACATAGATGCCCTTCTCGTCCTGTCCTGGCTCATAGTTTTCAACAGAGTTTCCTGTACCATCGTAAATGACTACTTTTGCTCCAGCTGTAGGATCCCATCCGTCGATCTGTGGATAGATGGCTACATAACCACCATAAACAGTTGACTCGAATACCTCGTTGCCTGTATAGCTGAAGAAGCCCTCGGCATACATCTTATAGTCGGCATTGCTTGTCAAGGCGCAATCTGCCTCCATACCCATGCTGGTTACGATAGGAGCAGTAACTGCAGACTCACCCTTCTTGTCCTCCTTCTGTACGATGTCCATCAGGAAGTAACGGTCGTAATCGCTCTTCACGGTCATGAAGTCATCCTCCAGCATTCCGTCGAGTCCATTCTCCAGACTCTCGAACACGCTCTGTGGCAATGCATAGACCAGGAACTCACGGCTTCCGCTGCCCAATGGAGCGACTGTGAGCTTCACATCACCCTTCTCGCCCAGCAACTTAACAGCGCCGGAAGCATCCTCGAATAAACCATTCTCCTTGTTCTCGAAGACTACCAGCTGATAAGCATCACCAAAGGTCTTGAGGGTGAAAGGAACGAAGTTGTGGAAAGTAAACGCATTAGTGGTCTCGCCATTCAGACTTGAACCGTTCTGGGTGAATACCTTGCCATCCAGAGATACATTCCATACTGCCCACTGTGAAGCGGTAGGATATGTAACATCCATGGTGTTGGTGGTCATACCATTATAGATAACCGGTACTGTAACGGCAGCCTTGCCATCCTCAGAAGAGAAGGTAACGGTGTAGTTGGCATCCTTGGCAATGGCATACTTGGCGCTCACGCCCTGGTTCTCCTTGAAGGCTGCACCGCCTACGGCTGGCTTGTTAGGTGTACCTATCAGGAAGCCGCCTTCCAACTCTACCCAGGCAGGCGTGTTGGTAACAGCAAAACGATAGTTTGCCTTGACAGAGAACTTGTTGTAGATAGGCTGACCTGCGATATCCTTGTAACCAACGGTAATACCTGTCTCGGTGATATCGTTGCCCAACTCATCGTAAACCTTGAGCTCGTAGCCGGCAGCCGAACGCTTTACCTCAGCGATGGCAACCTTCTGACCACCCATGGTCAGGAAGAGCTGAGCCACGCTCATATCCTTGCTGGCATCATCTGCCGTAATCTTTACCTTGAGGGTCTGCTTGCCTGCTGTACCATTGAGCACGAAGGCATCAGCATTCTCGCCCTGCGCCAGCTTACACCAGATGGCAGAAGAAGCGAGGCTCCAGTTCTCGTTGGCATCGAAGGTGAAGTCCAACTCGTCGCCAGCTGCACCTGCGATAGTCTGTACCTGTGGGAACACAGGATTTACGGCATCGTCGTCATCGCTGGAACAAGCAGTGAACAGGGTCACTGAAACCAGCGCCATGAGTACGAGCCAATATTTTGAAATCAATGTTTTCATTTTACTTTATTCTGTTTTTAATATCCTTGTTCTTTTAATTTCTCTGCCTCTGCATCGCTGATCCATTCATACATGGTGATGAAGGTGCCCACGGTGCCGAAGGATGAACCATCCTTGTTGTCAACACTCATGGTGACATACTGCAATACATAGTTCTGGCAGGTATTATAATAAGAGGTATAGAGAGAAGGCTGGCTGATGCGCAACTTGCCGTCTCCATAGATGGTACCGAACGCCTCGCCGGTTTCACCGGCTATCTGGTCGTCCATCTCTACCTTTGGCTCCAGGATGTTATCGGTATTGAACTTCAACTTCAGGTTGTAGCCCTTGTAGTAAACATCCTTCAGCAGCACGGTATTCTCCTCGCCTTCCACTACCTCGGTCTTGATCAGACGGTTGGTTACGTTGTTCAAGTACTGGCTGTAGAAGGTAGACGTTACCATACACCAGCCAGAGAAGTTGTGGATATCGAAAGGACAAGACTTCTGCATCACCACGTGGGTGTAGTCCTTGTAAAGCTCTGTCCAGTTATACTTCTCCGGAATCACCAGCTTCAGGGTGAAGCCCAGAGAGTCGGTCTTGCCGATGTTATCATAGATACCCTGAATCTGCACGTTTCCTACCATCTCGCCCGCCTTGATTGTAACGGTGTTGTTGAGGATGCGATAGTGTTGTCCCTCGATGGCATTGCTCTGCTTATCTACAACCTCCACGCCGAAGGTGCGGTCGTAATCAGCCTTTTCAGTAGCCGAAACAGGTACATTGAATACCTCGTTGGTTTCCTGCACGGCATACTGATAGAGCGTATCAGAGAACATGATATGACTTGGACCCGAATAGGTGGTATAATCCTGCGAACAGCTCGCAAGAGCGATGAGTACAGCCACGGCTGCCAAACATCCCATCATTATTTTCTTCATGATCGTCTCCTTATTTTATTTGTTACTTTCATTAGGCTCAATCTCCGAACCCGGTGCCTCCAGCTCATGCTGTGGGATAGGCCATACGAAGAGTGGGTCGTCCTTTTCTACCTTCAGGCTGCTCTGTACGAAGTTGGCTGCTGGCTGGTCACTCACCTTACGGCTGAATCCCTTGTGCCAGCGCTTCAGGTCGTTCAGGCGGAAGCCTTCCATATAGAGTTCCTTCACTCGCTCCGACTCGATAACGGTCAAGGCGTTACTCTCGCTCAAAGAGGTGTTGCCGCCGTAAGAAGAGTAGCGGGCGGTGCGCAGGGTTGAGATATCCTTACCTGCCTTGGTGTAGTCCTTCTTCATCGCATAAGCCTCAGCACGGATCAGATACTGCTCGGCAAGGCGGAACACCATTGGCTGGTGAACGTGAAGGATATTGTTGTTCAAGAAGGTGGCATCACCGAAATACTTGCTCAACAGAGGCCACTGCAAGCCGTGCTCATAACCTGTTACACGAGTAGTGAAGATGGCTGCGGCACGAAGATCGTTGCTGTCGAATGAGTTAATAACCCAGGTCTCAGGCACGTAGTCCGGACGATAACTTACGTAGTTGTAGTTATCGAAGATGGTACCCAGGGCACCACCATAGCTGTTCACCGTGAAACCTACCTTCCAGATTGCCTCGCGTGAATCACCATAGGTCCAGATGTACTTGTAATCCTTCACCTGGTTGGAATAGGTGTTGGAAGAAGCCTTCTCCAGGGTATAGAACTTGCTGCCGATAACCTTGGTTGCATACTTGATGGCATCATCGTACTTGTGCATATATAAGGATACGCGCGCACGCAAGGCATGGCAGGTATATTCATTGAAGTAAATCTCATTGTAGAGACTTCCGGTGAAGTCATCACCTACCTTCAGATATTCAGTAGCCTTATCGAGGTCACTCAATACGAATTCGTATGATTCCTTCAGGGTAGCTCGCTTCTGAACCTCATTACCCTTGTAGTGCTCCGTAAGTACTACGCCGAGTTCCTTCTCTGCCTGCTCATCGCTATCGTAAGCCTTGCAGAAACACTTGATCAGTTCTGAGTAAGCCAGGGCACG